>OLNW01000347.1_pt1 | contig 57802 bp, 64 predicted proteins | sample 1672121 | NCBI WGS metagenome assembly OLNW01 (sample SAMEA3136648, study PRJEB25190) | human gut metagenome
TCCACCGGATGTTATCCGGCATCCTGCCCTATGAAGCCCGGACTTTCCTCACCTGACCCCTTTCGGTCCTGCCAGCCGCGATTATTCATCTTACTGGACACAAACGCCATTTTAACACACTGTTTTTATTTTGTAAACTCTTTTTTCAGGTATTTTTTAGACGTCAAAGCATCCTCCACCAATAAATTCCCGAAGCAGAGAGTTCGTCGGAACTGCCTCACCCGGCATTCCCACAAAATAATCAAAGAATTTCAGCAGACGTTTTGCTTCATGATACTCTGGCTCTTCCGGTGAAATTCCAAATAAAAGCGGTTCCGCATAAATCTTTAACACTGCAAGTTCATAAATCAAAGCAGAGTTAAACATCACATCGGCACTTTCCTGATATGGAAAGATATTTGCCTCTTCTCCTCTTCGTACCGAGTTCCACATGGCAATGGTATCTTTTGCGGAAGTCCCTCTGGTTCGTGCATCTCTTACTATTCTGCGAATTAAACGACCGTCGGTTGTCGGAATCCGGTTGTGTTCATCTACATTTAACTGGGTCAGCGCACTGACATAGATTTTAAATTTATTTTCTTTTGGAAGTGTCTCACTTAACTTATCGTTTAAGCAGTGGATTCCTTCGATGACTAGAATATCCGACTCTTCTAATTTCAGGAAATTTCCCTTGTATTCCCGTTTTCCGGTTTTAAAATTATAAGTTGGAATTTCTACTTCTTCTCCACGAAGCAGCGCATTCATGTCATTATTAAACTGTTTGACATCAATTGCCTCTAAACATTCAAAATTATAATTTCCCTCTTCATCAAGCGGGGTATGTTCCCGATTAACAAAATAATTATCTACGGCAATCGGATGAGGCTTTAGTCCATGTGCCGATAACTGAATCGACAAACGATGAGAAAATGTTGTTTTTCCGGAAGAGGATGGACCGGCTATCATAATAAATTTTTTATGACCTGCCTCTACAATCTGGTCTGCAATTTTCGCAATCTTTCCTTCCTGCAAGGCTTCTGCAATCAGAATCAATTCATTTGCCCCCTGATGAGTAATCTGATTATTTAAATCACCAACGGTCTCTGTGCGCATCATTTTGCCCCAGATATTTGCTTCTTTCTGCACCTGGAAAATCTTCTGGTGAGGTTCAAACGCCGGTACGATTTCAGGGGCTTTTCTTTCCGGAAGCTGAAGCACAAATCCGTCATCATAAGGATATAAATCAAAATATTTGATATAACCGGTATGATGAACCATAAATCCATAGAAATAATCTTCAAATTCCTCAATGCTGTAAATATTTACTCTTGAAACCCTGCGGTAACGGAACAGATTTTCTTTATCATACATTTTATGTTTATGAAACAGGGAAATCGCCTCGTCGGTTCCAACACTGCGTTTCATTACCGGAATTTTCTTTTCTACCAGTTCCAGCATATACTCTTTTACTTTCAAAAGAAAGTCTTCTGTAATTGCGACATCGCCATCCACAGTCACATAATATCCCGAACTGACTGCATAATGGATGACTGCTTTTTTAATCTTATCATGCCCTGCTACATTATACAGTGCCTTTAATAACAGTAAAATTGCACTGCGCTTATAGGTCTTATGACCAATCTCATCTGCTGTTGTGATAAATTCCAGCGTTCCATCCTGTTTGAGCCTCTTATGCAGTTCCCGTAACTTTCCATCTTTCATCACAAGCACAATCGGATATTTTGTCGCACCTTCATACTCTTTTACAATCTCTGCATAAGTAATCCCCATCGGATACTCTCTTGTCTTTCCAAGAATCTTTACTGTAACGGTCTTTTTTTCCATAATGTCCGCCTCCTGTTAAGTCCTACCGGAACGCTTTTTCTAACTATAACTACAGCACCTTAAAAGGATGAATCACCTGCATTTTCTTTATTTCCAGTTCTCCTTCAAGTGCCTGAAGCTCTTTTTCCATATAGTCCATAAATATATACTCTGTACCATAATGTCCGGCATCAATAATACATACATCCTGCGCTACTGCATCAATTGCAAAATGATAATCCGCATCTCCGGTTACATAGACATCTGCCTGATGTTTCAGCACTTCTTTTATCAGGCTCTTTCCTGAACCGGTACAAACTGCCACTTTCTGCACTTCTTTTTCCAAATCTCCATAAACTGTCACAGACGGCAATTTTAACTGTGTTTTTACAAAATCTGCACACTCTTTCAGACTCATTTTCTGTGCCAGATTTCCCACTCTGCCAAGACCTTCTGTCCTATTTGCATCACTATAGGTCACTTCAAGGATTTCCCTGTCTTTTAAGTTCAGAAAATCCGCTGATAAGTCTGCCATTCCGAGGATATCAAAATTTGTATGCATCGCATAATAACTTATGTCATGCTGAATCATTTTTATGATTCTTCTGCCGATAAAATTATCTGTTGTTACTTTTTTCATCGCTGAAAAAATCAGCGGATGATGCGTAATTATCATATCTGCCTGTTCTTTTATAGCCATCTCTAATGATTCATCTGTCACATCTAACGCAAGAAAAATTTTATGCACTTCTTTCTCTTTGTCTCCGACTAAAAGCCCTATATTATCCCAGCTTTCAGCAAAATCCGGTGCATATTTTTGTTCCAATGACTCGATTATCTCTTTACACTTCATATTCTTTTAATGCCTCTTTTGCATAATTTAAATCTATTTCGATTTCTTTTTGGCGTGCCTTTGCGGTCTTTGTATTTGCTGACTCTAAGCGTGCTTTTACCGTTTCCAAAGACTTTTGTTCTTTCAATAAAAACTGATAGAGCACTTGATTTTTTTCTTCTAAGAGTCCCTTTCCAAAACGGTAATCTATCTCCCGCGCATAAGACTCTCTGCCTTTTCTCGCCTTCATCATTGGATAATATTTGCCATCTTCCAAGACCATTTTTTCCTGCTCGATACAATATCCTTTTTGGTGAAGAAACCGGCGGAAATGTGCCAGTTCAGACTGTGGCTGCAAAATGAGATAGGAGACACTTTTTAATGTCTCCTCTCCCTCTTCTATGATTTTTTCCATTAATGCCCCACCCATTCCGGCAATGACCACGGCATCTGCTTCATTCGGTTTTAATGCACGGACGCCATCGGAAAGACGGGTCGTTATGTATTCCCCCAGCCCGTATTCACGAATATGAATCTCGGCCCGCTCAAGCGGTCCTTTATTCACATCCATGGCAATGGCTTTGGGTATCATGCCTTTCTGATACAGATAAATCGGAATATATCCATGGTCACAGCCTACGTCAGCAATCACACTGCCCTGTTCTACAAAAGAAGCAACTGCTTCTAATCTTTTTGAAATCTGCATCTTTACGCTCTCTTTCTTACTACCCGTTCTTAATCCAGATAATCTTTTAACTTACGGCTTCTGCTTGGATGGCGCAGTTTTCTAAGTGCTTTTGCTTCAATCTGACGGATACGCTCTCTGGTTACGCTGAACTCTTTTCCAACTTCTTCAAGAGTTCTTGCTCTTCCATCATCCAGACCAAAACGCAGGCGCAGAACTTTCTGTTCTCTGTCTGTCAATGTGCTTAAAACCTCTACTAACTGCTCTTTTAACAGTGTAAACGCAGCAGCATCGGCCGGTACCGGAACATTATCATCCTGAATAAAATCTCCAAGGTGACTGTCTTCCTCCTCACCGATTGGTGTTTCAAGAGATACCGGCTCCTGAGAAATTTTTAAAATTTCACGGACACGGTCAACGGACATATCCATTCTTTCTGCAATTTCTTCTGGCTGTGGTTCTCTTCCCAGTTCCTGAAGAAGCTGACGTGAAACACGAATCAGCTTATTGATGGTTTCAACCATATGAACCGGAATACGGATGGTACGTGCCTGGTCTGCAATTGCTCTTGTAATTGCCTGACGAATCCACCAGGTTGCATAAGTAGAGAATTTATAGCCCTTACGATAATCAAACTTTTCAACCGCTTTAATCAGACCTAAGTTTCCTTCCTGAATCAAATCAAGAAACAGCATGCCTCGTCCTACATAACGTTTTGCAATGCTGACTACCAGTCTTAAGTTTGCCTCTGCAAGACGTTTCTTTGCAGCTTCATCTCCCTCTTCCATTCTTTTTGCCAATTCAATTTCCTCTTCTGCACTTAAAAGCGGAACTTTACCGATTTCTTTTAAATACATACGAACAGGGTCTTCAATGCTGACACCTTCCGGAACAGACAAGTCGATATTTTCCATATCCACTTCGTCTTCTTCACTTAAATTTACTTCATCATCATCGCTCAAAAGAAATGTATCATCGGAATCTCCTTCCGGAATACGCAGCACATCAATTCCATAAGCTTCAAGATATTCGTAGAGTTTATCCATTGCATCGGAATCTAATTCCATATCTTTTAACACTTCATTAATTTCTTTGTATTCCAGCACATTTTTCTTCTTTTTGCCCATCTCTACAAGTTCGTGCAGTTTCTCGCTAAATTTTGCCATATTCATTTCCATAATCGTTCCATCCTCTCATAACTTATTTATATCTTTACCTCAATCAAAAGAAATATGCAGTGTGATTTTTCCACTTTCTATTTCTTCCAGACGTTTTCTGGCTTCTAAAAGTTTTTGCAGTCCAATCATATCTGTCGGTGCCAGATTTGACGTCTGATAGGCTATGCTGTCCCGTTTCAATCTGCATACGGTTTCACGAATCGCCTGTTTGCGTTCTTCATCTCCCTCCAAATGCAAAGTTGCGTGAAATAAGGATGTCACTTCCTTTTGTTCTTCACTGTCCGTAAAGCGGTTTAAAAGCTTTGCCGGATTGACTGCGTGTTCTTCTTCATACTGTGCAAACAGCAGCTTTGCAACTTCCTGATACAACGGTGTTGTAAAATCATCCGGCGTAATATAGCCACTTATTGTCTCAAACATTTTTGGATAAGAAGTCAGCCAGGTCAACATCAGTTTTTGGGAAGCTTCTTTTCCACTTTCTTTTTTTCTTGCTTTTTTTCTGTCTGTCAGATTTTCGGCTTTTGGCTGTGTCACTCTCCGACCCGAAAGTGCCATATTGTTTACCATTCTCCGTAAATCTTCCGGCAGAATCTGATATTTTTTTGAAATGCTTTCAATGTAGTTATTTCTTTCAAGTTCCTCTGAAAATTCTAATAACTTTTCTGCAATTGCGCGATAAAACTCGGTTTTGCTTTCCGGGTCATTAAAATCATACTCTTTTTCCAAGACCTGTACCTCAAACAGAAAATAATTCATTGCATTTTCAAGTCGTTTTTCAAACGCTTCCATACCCTCTGCCTTGATAAATTCATCAGGGTCTTTATAAGGTGCCAGATTCACGACTTTCGGTCGAAGTCCCGCTCCTCTTAAAATCGGAATCCCTCTAAGTGCAGCTTTCTGACCGGCTTCATCACTGTCATAAGTTAATAATACTTCTTTTGTATATCTTCTCATCAGACTGGCATGCCCCGAAGTTAAGGCTGTACCGAGTGATGCAACTGCATTGGTAAATCCCGCCTGATGCATGGAAATCACATCCATGTAGCCTTCACAGATAATTAAATAATTTTTTCTGGTTCGCCTTGCAATATTCAGTCCATATAAATTACGACTCTTATCGAAAATTTTTGTTTCCGGTGAATTCATGTATTTCGGCTGTGCATCTCCCATCACACGCCCACCAAAACCTATCACACGGTTATTGACATCCATAATCGGAAACATCACACGATTCCAGAATTTATCCTTCATTCCCTGTCTTTCGTCAAAGAAGAAAAGCCCTGCTTCTTTTAAAATCTGGTCAGAATACCCCTTTGATTTTAAATACCGATACAGACCATCTGAATAATTACCGGTATATCCAAGCCCAAATGCTTTTATCGTTTCTTCTGATAATTCTCGTTTCTGCAGATATTCCAGTGCTTTTTTCCCTGTTTCCTGTCTCAGCTGATAGTAATAATAAGCGGCTGCTTTTTTGTTTATCTCAAGCAGAATGGTCTTTAAATCTGCCGCTGCCCTTGCTTCTTTTGAATACTCCTGTTCCGGAAGCTTGACTCCAGCTCTGTCTGCAAGATATTTTACTGCCTCAATAAAGGTAAAATTTTCATATTCCATAATGAAATTAAACACATTTCCTCCGGCTCCGCATCCAAAGCAGTAATACATCTGTTTGGATGGGCTGACCGAAAAGGAAGGGGATTTTTCATTATGAAACGGACATAATCCAAAATAGGAACTTCCTTTTCTCTGAAGCCTGACATACCCTGAGATCACATCCACAATATCATTTTTCATACGGACTTCTTCAATCACATCATCCGAATAATACATAATTAATAAACGCTCCATCCTTTGGGAATAAAAATTTCCCTGAATTTTTCCATCGAATACTGGTCTGTCATTCCTGAAATATAATCGCAGGCTACCCGCTCCTGCACTTCTCCTTCTTTCAGAAGCTTTCGATACTCTGCCGACATTTTTTCAGGATTTCTTACATAATATTTATACAGAGTCTCCACTAACTGCTCTGCTTTCTCCTCTTCTTCTTTTGCCACAGGACTTAGATAAACCTCTTCAAACATAAACTCTCGAAGTGCTTTCATTCCTGCTTCAATTTCCGGTGACAGCAGGACCTCATCCCTGCCTTTGCTGTTTTTTACAATATCATGAATCAACGTATTGAGCCGTTCCTTTGTCGTCTCTCCAAGAAGTTCCCTCAAATACTTTGGTACTGCCTCTTCGGTGATAACTCCGGCACGCTTGGCATCATCCATATCATGATGAATATAGGAAATCTTATCACTAATCCGAACGACCTGTCCTTCTAACGTATGCGGTGTTCCGCTTGTCCTGTGATTCATCATTCCATCTTTGACTTCAAAGGTAAGATTTAATCCCTTCCCACCTCGTTCCAGACGCTCTGCAATCCGCACACTTTGTTTATAATGCGCAAATCCAAGGGGACACACCTGGTCTAAGGCTCGCTCTCCCGCATGACCAAATGGAGTATGCCCCAAATCATGTCCGAGTGCAATGGCTTCCACTAAATCTTCATTTAAACGAAGTGCTTTTGCAATGGTTCTTGCAATCTGAGATACTTCAATTGTATGTGTCAGCCGATTCCGGTAATGATCCCCTTGCGGTGCTAAAAACACCTGAGTTTTATCTTTCAGTCTGCGAAATGCTTTAGAATGAATTATCCGGTCCCTGTCACGTTGATACATGGTCCGGATATCACATTCTTCCTCATAAGTTTCCCGTCCTCTGCTTTTTGCACTTTTTGCTGCATAAGGACTTAAAATTCTTTCCTCTTCCAGTTGCGCTTCTTCTCGTATTGTCACGATCTATCACCCTCTCTGTGGAAAAAAAGTTGTCTCATATTAATTATTACAGGCAAATCTGTAAAATCCTTTTGTTTTTCGATATTTTTTTCTTAATTCTCACTTTCTTCTTTTATCGAAAAACTGTTTTCCTGATTATACGAAAAAACGGAAAAGCTTTTATCTCTAATAGCTTTTCCGTTTCTGTTATGCGGGAGATGGGACTTGAACCCACACGACCTTTCGACCACTAGATCCTTAGTCTAGCCTGTCTGCCAATTCCAGCACTCCCGCTTCTCATTTATCGCCCTTATCAAGCGACAAACAGAAGTATATCAGTAATTTCGTGTTTTGTCAACATATTTTTGAAAAAAACTTTATTTTTTTCTGATAACATCATTTATTATCGTTTTTTGCAATAAATTCACGAATCAATGTGTTTTTTGCAAAAAGAAAGATACACTTTTTCTTGCATCACAATATTATATAAAACGAAAAAGCGGAAAACCTTTATCTCTAAAAGTTTTCCGCCTCTGTTATGCGGGAGATGGGACTTGAACCCACACGACCTTTCGACCACTAGATCCTTAGTCTAGCCTGTCTGCCAATTCCAGCACTCCCGCTTCTCATTTGCCGCCCTCATCAAGCGACAAATAGAAGTATATCACCAAAGTTTTATTTCGTCAATAACTTTTTTCGATTTTTTTGAATTTTTTTCTAATTTCTGTTTCTCCAGCTTTCAGCCTTGCTTTTAACTCATAAACCGACAGGAATTCTTGTTCATTTTCCTGACTCTCTTCTTGAATTTCTTTTCTGCATTCCAGAAATCTTGCATATTCATCTAAAATTCCCTGACCATGGAACACCAGATATGCGCCGGCATCACTGCCAAGTGCCATCTTTACTCCATACTGAAGTCCTTTTTTGATATTCGTTTTTTCTTTTTCATAAATTTTATGCAGAAGCTTATCCGAAAATCGCCCGCATCCAAACATATTTGGAACAACCGTAACTGTCGGTACCCAGACCAGATCGGAATCAGCCAGACTCTTTATTGTCTGCTCCTCCATATAATTTCCATGTTCCACACTGTCTGCTCCGGCTTCTATGAGTGCCTCCACTGCTTTTGTACCGTTTGTATGGCACATCACTGCAAATCCCTCTTCGTGAGCAATATGAACCATCTCTTTGACTTCCTGTGCTCTTAAAGCTTCTCCAGTAATTCCGCCATCGGTGTCAAAATCCATAATTCCGGTTGTCATAATTTTAATAAAATCTCCGCCCTGTGTTTTTACTTCCTTAACCAAAGCCGTATATTCTTTTAAGGTATCAAATCCTTTTCCGACAATTTTCCCATAATGACCATTTTTATGAATCGCAAAAATCGGTGTCCGATAATCAATTCCGTATTCCGGTGCCAGCTCTTTTGCTCGTCTTGAAACGCCAAGAGCGTCACCTCCGTCTCTCACAAAATGAATTCCCTGTGTTTGATAACATGCAAAATGACTGCGGATTACCGATTCATCTACTCCGTTTTTATGACGTTCCACTGCCTTTTTATAATTTTTCCCATCCATAAAAATATGGGCATGACATTCGCCAAATTCAAACGGTACTTCCAAATTTTCTTCACTCATTTTCATCATCCTCTTTTGCCCAACCGTAAGAACAGGTCACTGCACGCTCCCAGCCTTTCATCTTCTTATCCCGCTCTTCTTTTTCTAAAACCGGTTCAAAGCTTTGTTCCACTTCCCAGTTTTTAATAATCTCTTCTCTGTTTTTCCAGTATCCGACTGCAAGTCCTGCAAGATAGGCAGCTCCCATTGCAGTTGTCTCAACACAGCTTGGACGTTTTACCGGAACCTGAACGATATCTGCCTGTGTCTGCATCAAAAAATCATTGGCGCTCGCTCCACCATCTACTTTTAAAGAAGAAAGCGAAATTCCTGAATCTGCTTCCATTGCTTTTACGACATCGCACACCTGATAAGCGATGGATTCCAATGTAGCACGAATAATATGATATTTATTTACGCCCCTTGTCAGCCCCACAATCGTACCTCTCGCATACTGATCCCAGTATGGCGCACCCAGACCAGTAAATGCCGGAACAACATAACAGCCGTTGGTATCTTCCACTTTTTTTGCCATGTATTCCGAATCTTCTGAACTGTCAATAATCTTTAATTCATCCCGAAGCCACTGAATTGCTGCTCCTGCGACAAACACCGAACCCTCAAGTGCATAATTTACTTTTCCATCCAGTCCCCAGGCAATGGTTGTAACCAGTCCATTTTTAGAAAAGACTGGTTTTTCTCCGGTATTCATCAATAAAAAACAGCCTGTTCCATAAGTGTTTTTTGCTTCTCCTTTATTAAAACAAGTCTGTCCAAACAGTGCCGACTGCTGGTCACCTGCTGCCCCGGCGATTGGAATTTCTCCCCCAAGAAAACTTGCATCTGTCTTTCCGTAAATATAGCTTGATGGCTTTACTTCCGGAAGCATACTACGCGGAATCTGGAGTTCTTCTAAAATCTCCTCATCCCATTTTAATTCATTGATATTATAAAGCAGGGTTCTTGAAGCATTGGAATAATCCGTAACATGCACTGCCCCCTTTGTCAGTTTCCAAATCAGCCAGGTCTCCACAGTTCCAAAAAGCAGTTCTCCCTTTTCTGCTTTCTCTCTTGCTCCCTCTACATGGTCCAGAATCCATTTAATTTTCGTTCCTGAAAAATACGCATCCACAATCAAACCGGTTTTTTGGCGAAATGTTTCTGTGAGTCCTTTCTTTTTTAAGGAATCACAATACTGAGAAGTTCGTCTGCACTGCCATACAATTGCATGATAAACCGGTTCTCCACTCTTTTTGTCCCATACAATCGCTGTCTCTCTTTGATTGGTAATTCCAATTCCCGCAATATCTGAAGCCGTCGCCCCGATTTTCTGCATTGCTTCTACCGCAACTCCAAGCTGGCTTGACCAGATTTCATTTGCATCATGTTCCACCCAGCCTGGTTTTGGAAAATACTGGGTAAATTCTTTCTGTGCCAGACTGACTTTTTCCCCCTTTTCATTAAAAAGAATACAGCGGTTACTGGTTGTTCCAGCATCCAGCGCCATCATATACTTTGCCATACATGCATCCTCCATCTGCCTGAAAAAAAGAAGCTGTCCTGCCAAAAGAGTTCTTTTAGCCTGACAGCCTTTTTCCCTGTTCTTTTTTATTTTCATCTGGTCTTATTCTATCGCTTTTTCATCGGTTTGTAAAGTAGACATTCCTGTTCTGCTCTGATTCATATAGAATTTTTCCAAATGCAGATAAGCGGATTGCGAATGCCCACTTTACTGACTCATATCATACCCCATTATTTATTTAAATCTCTTCAAACAAATTAGAAACTTTAATTCCCAGTACATCCGCAATCTTAAATAATGTATCCACCGAAATCTGAGTCGGCATATTCAATGCCTCAATGTTACTCATATGTGTCCGGCTAATACCAATCTCTACTGCTAACTGTGCCTGTGTCATCTTTTTCTGTTTCCGATAAATTGAAATCTGTACCCCTAAATCCTGTAATCTTTTATCCTGTTCTTTCATAAATTTATCTTCTCCTTTTTCCAATCCATTTACCGTATCCTTTCTCCCCTTCATTATGCAACATATTTTATGGCTTATCCATACTGTATTTGTGAATAATTTATCTTTCTTTTTGAAATATTTTTATCTTTTAATGGAATCTTTAAATAATTTCTTTTTATATATTGGCAATTCAAACAATTCAACCAATTATACTAATTCTGCAATCCTTGTCACTCCAACATAAATATCCTGAATCCGATACCAGGTTGGATAGTCAATGATTCCTGTCACCGGAAGCCCAAAGATTCTCTGAAATTCCCGAACAGCTCTTTGTGTTCCTTCTCCATAAATTCCATCTACCCGAACCTTCGGCAGTGCCGGATACCCCTCACGGATTGCATTTAACTGTTCCTGAATCTGTGACACCTTATCTCCGGAAGCCCCGATATCCAAATCATATCCCGGCCAGGAAAGCGGAATCCCTGAGATTTCCTCTGCTGTATTAATGTACAGATTACTTCCATAGAAATTTCTAAGAATCTGAATGGCCGAATACCCTCCATCCCCAAGATATTTACTGCCCCACTGAGTCATCCAACCAGGACACGAAACCCGTTCCCCATCACAGTACTGAGTCAGAATCGGCTGACGTACTCCCGGCCGTGACAGGTAAGACGAAAAGATTTCATCTACCACTTCTGAAATCGTATCAAAAATATTTCTTCCAAAAATCCATTTATGATCAAACGCTGTAGAGGAAGTAATCGTAAAATCATATCCCCTGTTTCGATACCATTCTGTATACACCCGATTTAAAGTAAATGACATAATTGCCAGTACATTTGCCTTAATTGTTTCTCTCGGCCAGGTCGCATAAATTTCACTCGAAGCTACATTTTTAATATAATCCCGATATCGCACATAGTAATCATTTGCCGTAGAGTCTTCCGGTGAACCATCATGTACCACAATAAATTCCGGTATTACGACCCTGCTTAAAACAATTTCTCCACTTTCATCCACCGGTTTAATCTCATCTTCCGGAATCTTCGGTGGATAATTTCCATACAGGGTATGGTCTGGAATTGTAATAACCTCAAATGGTTCTCTTATACTTCTCTCATTGAGTTTTATCGTTTGAAGTGCAGTAATCTCAGGCAAAATTTCTGCACCTGAAATTGTAATTGGCTCAAACTCATCAGCCGTAATCCGAAAATCATACTCGGAATACGGCTGATACTCAGACGGCGTCATACTGTACTCAATCGGCGGTGCTGACAATTCAATTTCAGGAATCTGACCATTTTCATCTGTTATCAGACGCTCTACAATTCTCTCCGGTTCTCCTGTATAAGTGATTTCAATCCTCGCATTTGCAATTGGACGATTTCTGTTCGACGAGACAACTGAAACCTTAAGACCGCCTTTATCAATCTGGTCATTTTGCATTGCTCTTAGTCCGTTTCTTCGCATAAAACACCTCAAAGGGCTCATCGCTTTAAGATATGCCTCTCTTTCCCAAAACGTGAAAAAATGGTTCAAGGTCAAAACCTCAAACCATTTTTCTTTCCCTTATAAACGTTTTATATCATTCATAAATACAAAAACCATCAAAGCCATTAAAAGTACAAATCCGGCAAAATGAATCATTCCCTCGATATTCGGATTGACTTTCTTTTTCGTTACCGCCTCAATCAGTAAAAATACCAGTCGTCCCCCATCAAGTGCCGGAAGCGGAAGAAGATTCATGACACCTAAGTTTGCAGATAACAGAATTGCCCAGTAGAACATCTGCATCCACATCACAACGGTTCCCTCTGATTTTGCCTCTTCTACGGAACTTCCGATTGCATCTACAATTCCGACCGGACCTGACAGGTCGTTGACACGAAACGTCCCCTTGATTAGTAGTCCCAAACTGTCAATCGTACTTGAAATCCAATATCGGACTTCCACTGCACTGTATTTTAACACACCAAAGAAATTTGTCTTTTCCCGATACAGATTATAGACAAATCCAGTGCTGACCTGTGTCCGTACCGTTGGTTGAACCGTAAATTCTTTCTCTTTTCCATCTCTCGAAACCGTAATCGTCACAGCATTCTCTCCAAGCGGGTGCTCTCCCAGATACGTCTGAAGTTCTTCTCCTGTCGAAACTTTCGTTCCATCTACTGCGGTAATCACATCTCCTGCAAGCACTCCGGCTTTCATCATCGCTCCATCGACAAAGACTTCCGTAATTTCCGGTTCTCCATCCGGAACATAAGAAAAGCCTAACATATATTTCTTTTCACTTGCAGCTTTAAAATTTAAATCAATCTTTTTTCCGTCTCTTTTTACAGTCATCTTAATCTGATCCTGCTGCATTCCATAAAGAGATTCATACAAACTGATATCCCTGCCGATGGAAATAGGTTTCCCCTGAAAACTCGTAATGATATCTCCCACTTGTAATCCTGCCTCTTCGGCCGGAGAATTTTCTTCCACCGAAAGTACCTTTGGCGGGTCATATCCCATCACACTCGTAATGACCAATGCAAACACAAATGCAAGAATAAAATTAAATATTGGTCCGGCTGCAACTACACTGATTCGTCCCCAGACAGATGCATGCCCAAAAGAACCTGGTCCATCTTCTTCTCCGTCTTCTCCTACCATCATGCAGGAACCGCCAATTGGAAATAGTTTTAGAGAATAGCGTGTATTTCCTTTTACCGTCGATAAAAGACGTGGACCCATTCCAAGAGAAAATTCAGTTACCTCAATTCCATTTTTCTTAGCCAGAAGAAAATGTCCTAATTCGTGGAACACTACAATCACAGAAAAGATAATAATCGCGACGAGTATGTTTAATAGCTTCGACAACTTACCATCTGCCTCCAATCTGTCTATATACATCCTGCTCTAATTCCGTAATTGTCTCTACATCCGGTCGCTCAATTACAGTATGTGTCTGCATGGTTTCTTCAATAATTGAATAAATGTCAAGAAAACGAATCTGCTTTTTCAAAAACATTCCAACCGCTTTTTCATTTGCCGCATTAAACACCGTCGGCATAGAACCGCCAATTTTCGATGCTTTGATTGCAAGTGGAAGCCCACGGAAGGTTTTCATATCAGGTTCTTCAAATGTAATTGATTTTAATGCTGCAAAATCCAGACGTTCTCCATCTAAAAAGCGACGTTCTCCGCCATATAAGGCATACTGGATTGGCAGACGCATATCTGCGGTTCCAAGCTGTGCCATAACTGCACCATCTTCAAATTCCACCATTGAATGAATCACGCTTTGTGGCTGAACGACAACCTGAATCTGTTCAACCGGAACTCCAAACAGCCATTTTGCTTCCATTACTTCTAACCCTTTATTAACCAGTGTTGCTGAATCAATCGTAATTTTCTGTCCCATTGACCAGTTTGGATGCTTTAAGGCATCTTCTACCTGTACATTTTCCAATTCTTCCCGTTTTTTTCCACGAAACGGACCGCCCGAAGCAGTCACTAATAATTTATGAATCCGTCTGCTTTCTTCTCCGTTTAATGCCTGAAAAATCGCACTGTGTTCACTGTCCACCGGAAGAATCCTCACTTTACATTTTTTTGCAAGCGGTATAATCAAATGCCCTGCCGTTACCAAAGTCTCTTTATTTGCCAGAGCAATGTCTTTTCCGGCTTCAATTCCGGCAATTGTCGGACGGATTCCAATCATTCCCACAATCGCAGTCACTAAAATATCAGACTCTTCCATCTGAGCAAGTTCCAAAAGTCCATCCATTCCACCGACTACCCTGCAGTTTGTATCTGCCACTTTGATTTTTAATTCTTGTGCTTTTTTTTCATCACCAACAGCTGCTAAAAGAGGATGAAACCGACGAATCTGTGCTTCAAGCATCTCAATATTGCTTCCGGCAGAAATCCCGACCACTTCCAAATCTTCTTTTTTGCTGATGACATCAAGCGTCTGCGTTCCTATTGAACCTGTCGAACCTAATATCGCAATTTTCTTCATGTAAGTTCAATCCTTTCTACAAAAGTATCATGGACAGAAAATAAATAAACGGTGCGGTAAAGATTACACTGTCAAACCGATCTAAAATTCCGCCATGTCCAGGAATTAATGTTCCATAATCTTTAATTTCTTTATTTCTCTTAATCGCCGATGCAGCCAAATCTCCTACCATGGAAATCAGTGCGCCCACTGCACAGATTAAGGCATACATAAGAGGCGTATGAGTGGACATACCATTCCAATTTGAGATAACCAGTGCATAAATTGCACCAAGCAGGGCTGCACCGATTACTCCACCAACTCCGCCTTCTACTGATTTTTTCGGACTTAAAACAGGAGCCATCTTGTGTTTTCCAATCAACATTCCCACGCAGTATGCACAGGTATCACTTCCCCAGGAGCTTAAAAAGATCAAACCAACCAGCCAGCCACCGCCTTCTAAGCATCGGGTCTTATAGATGTAAGAAAGCATAACTGCCACATAGAGAATTCCAAACATTGCCGACATAATCTGGTCTGCATGATAGGTTGGATACGTAAATACATACACGGCCATTAAGAGCACAAGTGCAAACATCAATGCCATCTGCGGAAGTTCTCCACCTTTTAATAAAGAAAGGTAATAACAAACTGCACCGGCATAACCCGCAAGTTCCAGAAAATTAAAATTTTTCTCACGCACTTTCATCGCACGGTATAATTCCTGCATGCCAATCAAAGAAATTGCAAGCAAAGTCACATAAAGCACCGGACCTCCCGGAATAATCGTTGCAAGTGCAATGATGACCAGAATAATTCCGCTAATCAGTCTCGTCTTAAACATTTGCCGGCTCCTCCTTTACCCCACCAAAACGACGGTCTCTCTGATTGTATTTTGCAATTGCCTTTTCAAACTCTGCTTTATTAAAATCCGGCCATGCCACATCGGTAAAATAAAATTCTGTATAGGCAAGCTGCCACATTAAAAAGTTTGAAAGACGCTCTTCTCCACTGGTGCGGATTAACAAATCCGGGTCAGGAAGTCCTTTCGTGTCAAGATAATCAGAAATCGTCTGTTCCGAAATTCCTTCCGGATTTAACTTTTCTGCTTTTACATCCTCTGCCATCTTCTGTACCGCTCTTTTAATTTCATCACGGCTTCCATAGTTTAAAGCAATCTGAAAATATAATTCATCGTACTGACTGGAATATTCTTCTAACTCTTTAATTTTTTCCTGTAAATCAGGGTCAAATGCTGTCGGATCTCCAATGACACGTACCTGCATCTTATTATCCCTTGAAATTTTAATGCACTTTTTCATATAATTACGGAATAATTTCATCAGCGCATCCACCTCTTCTTTGGATCGTTTCCAGTTCTCCGTAGAAAATGCATATACGGTCAGATATTTTACTCCCAGTTCTTTTGCAACAGAACAGATTTTTTCCAGATTTTCACAGCCTTTCACATGCCCATACGTTCTTGGCATCCCTTTCTTTTTTGCCCAACGTCCGTTTCCATCCAGAATAATTGCCACATGATTCGGTATTACCATTTTTTCCTCCTACGCATAAAAGGGGCACAATACGTAATATGTATGTGCCCCCTCTGTTTTATACAGCTTATACAGTTAAAATCTCTTTTGATTTTTCTTCTACTGCTTTGTCAATATTTTTCACAAACTTGTCTGTGAGTTTCTGGATTTTGTCTTCCAGTTCTTTGATTTCATCCTCAGACACATCCTGTTTTGCCAGTTTCTTATACGCATCGTTGGCATCTCTTCTGATATTGCGGACTGCAACTTTTGCAGCTTCCCCTTTTTTCTTTACATCTTTTACCAGTTCTTTTCTTCGTTCCTCTGTCAGCTCCGGTAATACCAGACGAATTATTTTTCCATCTGTATTTGGATTTAAGCCTAAATCAGAAGAAAGGATCGCTTTCTGAATTTCCTTGATTAAAGATGCTTCCCAAGGCTGAATCTGTATCATTCTTGCTTCCGGTACTGTAACATTTGCTACCTGCTGAAGTGGAGTTGGTGCTCCATAATAGTCTACTGTGATTTTATCTAAGATATGCGGATTTGCACGTCCTGCACGAACTGTGGACAGTTCTTTTTCCAGACTCTCAAGAGTCTTTGTCATCTTGCTTTCATATTTTTCAATTCTTTCGTCTGCCATATTAAAAAATCCCTCCTGCTTTTATACCAATACTTTTGTTCCTGTAAAGATTCCATGAGCAGTATTTACAATACTGTCTTTTTCATTTAAACCAAATACCAGCATCGGCATTTTATTGTCTCTGCATAAAATAGAAGCGGTCATATCTACAACCTGTAAATTCTTTGCGATGACTTCATCAATGCTGACTTCATCATATTTCTTTGCTTCCGGATTTGTTTTCGGGTCACTGTCATAAACACCATCAATTGCTTTTGCAAGGAAGATAGTCTCTGCTTCAATTTCAATTGCACGAAGTACAGTTGCTGTATCCGTTGAAAAATACGGATGTCCGGTACCGCCAGCCATAAAAACAACCATATTTTTTTCAAAATATTTGTTTGCACGGTCTTTTGAGAATAATTTTGTAAAAGAACCACATTCAAACGGAGTCAGTACATTTGTCTTCATTCCTGCTGCACGGAAAATTTCTGACACATAAATACAATTCATAACAGTTGCCAGCATACCAATCTGGTCTGCTTTTGTACGGTCGATATTTTCGCTGGTACGGCCTCTCCAGAAATTACCGCCTCCAATTACGATTCCAACCTGAATTCCCTCGTCCACCAAAGTCTTTACCTGTCGTGCCACTTCCATAACTGTTGCTTCGTCAAATCCTGTTTTTTTTGGACCTGCAAGTGCTTCTCCGCTTAATTTTAATAAAATTCTCTTCATGGTTTTTCCTCTTGTATTTCCTAATTTTTTATTCCGACAGACTTAAGGATTTCTTCCATTCTTAAATCTTCTTAAATCTGCCTTTTTGCATATCCTGACCTAAGTATACCTGTAAACTTAAGCGATTTCAAGGAATTTTTCTATAAACTCTGAAACAGACTCCAGTATCCCTGGAAAAAGATATACAGTACAATCAACGGCAGAATATAATTCAGATAAAACCGGATTTTTTTCGGAAAAGAAATTCCAGTTCCTGTATTTGCTTCTTTTAAGAAATTGTCCCATCCCCATCCATAACGAGAGACACAAAACATCAGATAAACTAAAGAACCAAGTGGTAATAAATTATTACTTACCAGGAAATCCTCAAATCCCATGATGTCTTTTCCAAGAATCGTAAAGTCACTCCAGATGGTCATTCCAAAGATACATGGCAGGGATAAAACAAATACTGCAATCATATTGACAAAACTTGCTTTTTTAAGGTTCCATCCCCATAAATCTTGTGCAAATGCAATGATATTCTGGAATACTGCAATGATTGTGGATAACGCTGCAAATGTCATAAATAAGAAGAAGAATGTTCCCCAGATTCTTCCACCTGCCATTGCATTAAATACGTTTGGCAGAGTTACAAATACCAGTCCCGGTCCTTCTCCAGGGTCTACGCCAAAAGCAAAACAGGCCGGAAAAATAATCAATCCCGCAACAATTGCAACAAAGGTATCCAAAATTGTAATACTGATAGCTTCTCCGGTCAGTTTTCTTTCTTTTCCAATATAGCTTCCAAAAATTGCAAGTGCACCGATTCCAAGGCTTAAAGTAAAAAACGCCTGCCCCATCGCTGCAAATACAACTTCTGTGACATTATATTCCGTCAGCTTCTTAAAATCCGGAAGCAAGTAGAACTTTAATCCCTCTGATGCACCATCTAACGTACAGGAGCGGACTGCCAGCACCAACATCAATGCCAGAAGCACTACCATCATGACTTTAGTAATCTTCTCTACACCATTTTGCAGTCCAAGAGAGCAGACTAAAAATCCAAGTACAACAATCACAAACATCCAGAAAATCATGCTGTTTTTGCTTGTGGAAACCTCTCCAAATACCCTGCTGATTTGTTCTGCATTTAATCCGACAAAATCACCTTTTGCCATCTTAAAGAAATACTGAAGCATCCAGCCTCCGATGGTTGTATAAAACATCATTAACAGATAATTTCCCGCCATACCAAAATAACGGTAAACATGCCACTTACTTCCCTTTTTCTCAAGTACATTAAAGGAAGTTGCAATACTTTTCTGACTTGCACGTCCGACTGCAAATTCCATAACCATGATCGGCAGTCCTAAAATTGCAAGAAAGAATAAGTAAATCAGTACGAATGCCGCTCCGCCATATTTTCCCGAAATATATGGAAAACGCCATACGTTTCCAAGCCCGATTGCACATCCTGCCGAAATCAGAATAAATCCGAGTCTGGAAGAAAACTTTTCTCGTTTCATATTCAGTAAAACCTCCTACTTTTCTTTTTTGACTGAAAACAACATATTATATCATGTTTTTTACTTACTTTCAATGCAGCCGATATTTTTAATTAACACGGAAATCGTCCCATCCGAATTGGTAATAAACTCTATTCTGTCTTTATTGTTATATTCTTCCATGGGAATTTTCAATTCAATACCCGTGTCCGTCATCAGATGCTGTTTGGTAAATTTTTTCGTCGTTGTCGGATTTTGCGGCTCTACGGTTGTATTTGCAAGATTGTATTTCTCTAATTTTTCTTCAACTTCTTTTCTCATATTAGGATGTTCTTTAAAAATTTTATCCATTACAACCGGTACATCCAGTACTCCATCTTTAGAAAACTCTTCATTAATAATACTCTTTGTCTCCATCTGGACTTCAAACTGTTCCGATTCATGATAAAATTTTTTCTGAACCTCGGATACTGCTTTGCTGACAAGATTTAACCGGCTTTTCGCGGAAAGAGATGCCTTGCATTTTAAGAATAACTTTGAAAAATAATAGGATTTGACACCATTTATCTCATACTTCTTTTCGGTCAAACGCACATATTGAGGAGCTTCAAAATCGAGGAGAGCCGCCTCTGAAAGTTTCTGGTTTTCCCCTGGCAGAATCGCTTTTTGTCTGATAATCTCATTATTATTTCCCCACGGATCCGAATTGGTCAAATGCGTATAAAAACTCTTATAATCCATTTTTAAAATTGCAAGATATTTTCGTTTTTCCAATTCATATTCTGCAATCATTAAATCGGCCTGCGGAATCTCAATATTCTGATTCATAATCGTAAATAATTCTTCTGCTATTTTTTTGGAAAAATCCACAAAATTTTCACTGTTCCATTCTTGAAGATAACTATAAATTGCAGACTCTTCTTCAAATACGCATCTTCTGATATCATCACTGTTATCTGTCTTAAAAATATGTGCTTTGATAAAATCGGCAAAGTCTGAACCATAATCTAATACTGTGTCAGAAAGTACAGGCATCCCAACGGTAGAATCTAAGATGTGTACAATAACCTGCCCAACTCTAATCTCTTCTTTATTTGCTATCATTTCTTTTTTCTCCTCTATTTTCTCTATCTTTTATTCTGTAATTGCAGTTTACTTTTTTGAATGTTATAATATGATGTAAGTGTCAAAAGTATAAATTGCGCTTGTGCTTGCACAAAAAACAATTTATACTTAATTGACACGCCGAACAGCGAAAACGTAATAAAATGGTGTGAATACCGCCATTTTATGGGAGTTTGAGGTGTTCGAGGATTGCAGGAATTGCGTAGCAATGGAGCAATCCGGTTACATCAGTGAGTGGCAAAATTTACTTTTGACACTCACATCATAATATTTTTTAACTATACAAATATGAAGGAGTTTTTCTATTATGAAAACTAAATCTTTCAAAAGCTCTCTGCTTTTATTTCTCGCTGCTTTTATCTGGGGCGTTGCCTTTGTCGCTCAAAGTGTTGGAATGGACTACGTCGGTCCTTTTACTTTTAATGCTGTTCGTTGTTTTGTTGGCAGTTTCATTTTAATTCCTGTTATCTTCTGGAACCAAAAACGTACTGCAAAAGAACTTGACAAAGATACTTTGCATGACCGACCAAAAGAGAGCATTCTTGGAGGTATCTCCTGTGGTATTCTGTTTTTTATTGCGACTTCTTTGCAACAAATCGGAATTTTATATACTTCAGTCGGAAAAGCCGGATTTATTACCGCACTTTATATCGTGATCGTTCCAATTCTGGGTATCTTTTTGAAACGAAAAGTAAATTTTAAAATCTGGATTAGTGTATTGATTGCCCTTGTTGGTCTTTATCTGTTATGTATGAGCGGAAGTCTTACACTTACCAAAGGAGATGCCCTGATACTTCTTGGTGCCTTATTTTTCTCTTTTCACATTTTAGTAGTTGATTACTTTTCCTCTAAAGTAAGCGGAGTCAAACTCTCCTGTATCCAGCTTTTTATTGCCTCAATGTTATCTGCGCTTCCAATGTTCGTGCTGGAAAATCCAAAACTTTCCAGTATCTGTGCAGCCTGGGCACCGATTTTATACGCCGGAATCCTTTCCTGCGGTGTTGCTTATACCCTACAGATTATCGGCCAGAGAAATTTAAATCCAACCATTGCCTCTTTAATTTTAAGTCTGGAATCTGTCATCTCTGTCCTTGCCGGATGGGTGATTTTACATCAGACTTTAAGCACACGGGAGTTGATTGGCTGTGTCCTTATGTTCGCTGCGATTCTGTTAGCTGAACTTTAAACCTTAACATACAAACCGGACAGGAAAACCCGTCCGGTTATTTTTTTACCTATCAGAGATAACTCTTTTTTCTTCTTAATACTCAATCAATACCGGTCTGACCGGAGAGCCATCAAGCCCTTCCATTTTCATCGGCAGAGCACTTAAAAAATACGTTCCTTGTGTCACTTCTCCTAACACTAACCCTTCTAAAATTACAATTTCAGCTGAAAGTAAAGTCTGATGCACCGCTTTTTGCGTTCCTTTTCCTCCAACGGTCTGACTTTCTACTCCAATCAAATCCAGTCCGGCCTCTGCGCATACTTTTGCACTTTCCGGTGTCAGAAGAATTTCTCCTTTGATTAAAAGCTTCTTTGTACCATCTGCTAATAAAGCTTTCATCTCTTCTTTTCCGATTACACCCTCAGCTTTTATCACTTTACATTCACCCAGACATTTTTCAAGTGGAATCTGGTCAACTCCATGTTTGCCTTCACAGAAATGTTTCGGTGCATCTAAGTGTGTTCCATTATGACTTCCAAAAGAAAGAATGGTAAGATTACAGTCATCTCCCTTTTTGATTTCATAAAATGGAGTCTTTGACGGTGCCGGGTCTCCCGGATAAACCGGTGTGGAAAATAACTCTTTTCCAATATCATGGAATCTGGCTTTTTTACTGACTCCCAAAAATTCTCCGAGTTCTTCTACCGTCTGTACTACCTTTATCGCACCTGCTGATTCTAATTCTTCTGTTCCGCCATATCCATAAGCGACTCCAATACAATCAAGCCGAGACGCCGTCGCACCAGCCACATCATATTTTCTGTCACCAATCATGACAACACCTTTTCGTTTTTCTGCTTCAAAAAATCCTAGTTTTTTTAGTGCAATTTCAATCACATCTGATTTTGTCATTCTTGGAAGATTGACATCACTACCCTCGATGACATCAAAATATTCATTGAGTTCAAAGTGTTCGAGCACTGCATCCACCATGCCTTGTGGTTTGGAAGAAGCAACTGCCAGTTTGTAGCCTTTTTTCTTTAATTTTGGCAGAAGCTTGCGAATCCCCTTATAAGGTTTATTCTCATAATATCCAACCACATTGTAACGTTCTCTATAGTAGGCAACGCCCCGTTCTGCTTCTGATTCCTCAATCTGACAGTATTCCATTAACTGTTCTAAAAGCGGTGGTCCAACAAAAATTTCTAATTTTTTCAAATCTTCCGCAAGAGATTCATACCCCATTTTTCTTAATGCATACTGAATGGATTTTGTAATTCCCTCTCCTGATGCTGTCAATGTTCCATCCAAATCAAAAAGTAATACCTGATACATCTTTGCCCTCCCATTTTCTTTCATACATCTTATTTTTTACTGTCTCTGTTTCTTCTTGAGAGACAGTTTTTTACATTTTTCTGTTGTCCTATTATACCTTGATATACGAAATTTTGGAAGTCCAAACCATCTTATTTCTTCCATCAATCATTTTGGTTTTTGTAACCTGTTTTTCTTATTTTTCTTCTTTTAAATCCGCATTCTGCTTTACAATTTCCATAATTTCCTGATATTTTCCGGTTATATATCCATAATTATCCGGATTATGCGGAAGCGCACAGTTACTGCAGTCTTTGATTCCATCTCTCGTAAACTGGAAATTTCCTCCACATTTATCTCCTAATGCGTACAGGGGACAATAACAGAACAGACAATTGAATTTTTCCGGATGTTTCGTCTGATGACATGGAAAAAATTCACATTCTTTATTACAGAAAAATGCATAATGCTTTCCCTCCCAATAGTTTGCCACTCTCATTTTTGCCTTCTTTCTCTGCCTTTTTCATGCAGTTTTATTTTATTTTCATCATACCATTTTTATTTTCCAAACTCAACTATGTTACCATTTTCATTGTTTAAATTTTCTGGATTCAATTTTTTTTGAAATAGATCTGGATTTTTTTATCTTTTTATGAGACAATAATGAAGAATAGGACGTTAAATTTCTAACGCACTTGAATTATATATTCTTGAAAGGAGTTTTAAAATGATTTATTCACACGAAGTAGAAACAATGTGTCCGGTACATCAGGGTGTAAACCACGGCGCAGCTCCAATCCCAGAAGAAGCAAAATGGGTAAAAGCAAAAGAAATCAAAGACATCTCAGGTTTTACTCATGGTATAGGCTGGTGTGCTCCTCAGCAGGGTACATGTAAATTAACCTTAAATGTAAAAGATGGTATTATCCAGGAAGCTTTAGTTGAAACAATCGGATGTTCAGGTATGACTCATTCCGCAGCTATGGCATCTGAAATTTTACCAGGAAGAACAATTCTTGAAGCTCTGAACACAGACCTTGTTTGTGATGCTATTAACACAGCAATGAGAGAACTGTTCTTACAGATTGTATACGGAAGAAGCCAGAGTGCTTTCTCTGAAAATGGTCTGACAATCGGTGCCGGTCTTGAAGATTTAGGTAAAGGTCTTCGTTCTCAGGTTGGTACTATGTACGGAACTCTTGCAAAGGGACCTCGTTATCTGGAAATGACAGACGGTTATGTAACAGGTGTTGCTCTTGACGAAGACGATGAAATCATTGGATACAAATTCATCAACTTCGGTAAAATGATGGACTTCATCAAAGCTGGCGATGATGCAAATACTGCATTTGAAAAAGCTCAGGGACAGTATGGCCGTGTTGACGATGCAGTGAGAATCATTGACCCAAGAAAAGAATAATTTCTGACGACTGATTACATAATTTTTTATCACTGCGACTGTCATAGAAAGAATAGGAGGATAAATTAATGGCTTTATTTGAATCATATGAAAGAAGAGAGAAGCAAGTTCTTGCTGCTCTGAACAAATACGGTATCAATACCATTGAAGAAGCTGCAGAAGTAACAAAAGCTGCAGGTCTTGATGTTTACAAAATGGTAGAAGGCATTCAGCCTATCTGCTTCGAAAATGCTAAATGGGCTTACACAGTAGGCGCTGCTATCGCAATCAAAAAAGGCTGCAGAAAAGCTGCTGACGCTGCTGCTGCAATCGGCGAAGGTCTTCAGTCTTTCTGTATTCCTGGTTCTGTTGCTGACCAGCGTAAAGTAGGTCTTGGACATGGTAACTTAGGAAAAATGCTTCTTGAAGAAGATACAAAATGTTTCGCATTCTTAGCTGGTCACGAATCTTTCGCTGCTGCTGAAGGTGCTATCGGTATCGCTGAAAAAGCAAACAAAGTTCGTAAAGAGCCTCTGCGTGTTATCTTAAACGGTCTTGGAAAAGATGCTGCTCAGATTATTGCACGTATCAACGGATTTACTTATGTTGAAACAGAATATGATTACTATACAGGCGAATTAAAAGAAGTATTCAGAAAACCTTATTCTACAGGACTTCGTGCAAAAGTTAACTGCTACGGTGCAAATGATGTTCGTGAAGGTGTTGCTATCATGTGGAAAGAAGACGTTGATGTTTCTATCACAGGTAACTCTACTAACCCGACAAGATTCCAGCATCCAGTTGCAGGTACTTACAAAAAAGAACGTATCGAAGCTGGTAAAAAATACTTCTCCGTTGCTTCTGGCGGTGGTACAGGACGTACTCTTCACCCAGACAACATGGCAGCAGGTCCTGCTTCTTACGGTATGACTGATACACTTGGACGTATGCATTCTGATGCTCAGTTTGCTGGTTCTTCTTCTGTACCGGCTCACGTAGAAATGATGGGATTAATCGGTGCCGGTAACAACCCAATGGTTGGTATGACTGTAGCCGTAGCTGTAGCCGTAGAAGAAGCTGCTAAAGCTGGTAAATTCTAAGAACTCCTTTAAAATTAAAGGTTTTAAGTCTTTTAAGAAGTAATAAAAAGTAGTAAAAAAGCTATTGTTTGTTTATTATTTGTTCATTACTTGTTTATTGAGACTTGTTCACCTAATATAAGAAAGGCTGCCAATTATACGGCAGCCTTTTATTGTTGTTATTGTTCTAACTTAGCAAATATTAAATTGCAATCAAGTCTTTCCACATTCCTGCATCACAAATTCCATTGCCTTTTCCGTTTCCGATAACTTTTCCCTGTTTCATTCTCTCAATCTGATATTCGTTGACCGCATCCATTGTTTCTCTTCCGAAGTCTTTGTCGAGAGAACCTTTGTAGTACCCTCTCGCTTTCAGAATTTCCTGCAACAGTAACACGCTTGTCCCTTTACTGCCAGCTTTAACCGTTTCAAGAGAAAAACTGTATCCTGCCGGCACGGAGCTTTCAGTATCAATCAGTCCGCTAAAATCAATCCCTTTGCCTGTGAATCTCAGCCGGTGTGTCCAGCCGTGGCTATAGAGGTACCATGTTTGAATTCTGATTTCATTTCCGGAATTGTCTACTGTGTCAGTCGTTCCCTCAGAGCTACGAGCGTGGACAATGTTGTTCGCATCTGTCGCCAGAGCGGTATGATATGTAGTGTTAAGTTCGATGTCGCCTCGCTTCATCTGTGCGTGAGCGGTCTGATTCGTTGCGACAATTTCAAATCCGGCATTCAGCATTTTCAGCATGTTACCTGTGTAACTGCAATTTTCTTTCAGGTATCTTGCCTGCTTTGTGAGTCCGTTTCTCAAAAATGCACAGTAATATGCAGTCAAAACGAGGCTGGAACAATCGAAAGATCTCGGATTGTCAATCTCGTACAGACTTCTCACTCTCTGAGAATAGCCGTGCGAATTGTCGTTTGCAATATTGACTGCAAAACTAACTGCATCATTGATAATAGCTGTGATAATCTGTTCTTTTGTTCTACTCATTTTTCTCCTCCTGTTTTTCCAAATCACTTTGACTATTTACAAGTTCATTCACCTGCGCCTCAACAACAACTTTAAAATGCTGTACAAGTTCAAGCAAAAAAACCGGCAGAGGTGTTTCAAGCCTTGCCAGATTCTCTAAAATACTGATTAATTCGTTGATTATAAGCCAGACCGCAACTAACATGCCGAAGAAAGTTGCGACTGGAATGTGCACATTAATGCTATCCGCTGTCGTTAAGATGAGCCAGTCCATCAACATGCCGATACCGACAACAATGATATACATCAACTTCTTAATAATGCCCCACATCCCTTTTTTGCTCGAAATAGTGTTCTCCTTTTTGCTTGCAAGCATCCCTGTCACGTAGTCAACAATCATGACGCAGGTGAGAGCGACGAGCATCGGACCTAGGATGCCGAGTTTAGATGACACTCCGGCAATCATGCCGGAAAGAATGAATTTTATTGCATTATATTTATCCATGCGAGCTCTCCTTATTCTTTAATAGGATTTAATTTTTGACTGTTATTAAATAATATATTTATCATTTATCTAACTCATTTATTGGCTTTGTCAAGTAATAGCAATGGTACATAGCTCGACAAATCATAAAAACTCCTTGATGTCGAATCATCAAAATTTTTCGTTTCTGTGTATCTAATAGCCGCATTTGACTGGGAAAAAAAGGTATTTTCTTTCACACCATCATTAACAACAATATTACGCAAGTTTACAAGCTCGCCTTTTTTGTTAGAAGAACAAACCTCTTTTAATAATCGCTTATATTGTCTCATTTGTTCGAGTGTCAAAGCACTCATGCCTACTACTCCGGTCATTTGCTTCTCAATTAGATTATATAGTCTATATTTATATACCACACCAAAAACTTTTTGTTCTTCACTATCCTTATTTGCGTCTACAACGTCAAACGTTTTATACTTGTATTTTTTTGCTAAATGTTTTTTTAATATATCAGACATATAACTCTCTATGTATTCTTTATTAGAATCGTATAATTTGATGTTCTCGTTATAAACTGTTTTGTCAAGAATTGCGGTTCTATAAAAACCATAGTCTGTTTTGCTGTCATTCACACAGTTCCCACGTACTGACAAAGTGCTAGAATTATATAACCTTGTAGTCGAGCAAAAAAGTAACGGTATATTATTATTGTCAATACCATCAAAATTTATGTCTATGTCGAGAATGACCCACGTGAGTGAGCCTAATTTTTTATAATTGCCTGCTTTATATTTTGTTTTATATGTACCGTTATCAAGATTATCACAAATTTCTTCCCAGCTATCAGTTATTTCTTCAATTACAAAAGGGTTTCCAAACTGTGCATAACACCTTGTATCACCTGTTATGTTTTTTCCAGTCGGTACAAATCCCTCGAAAGGATAATCCTCCGCACTTCCCTCGCTCGACACCGGAGTATCGCCAGTGTACGTTGCAGAACTGCCATAAGCAACGTTTTCAACTTTTTGAAGCAATGTGCTTCCATTATAAAAATATACCGTATATCGTCTAATCGTTGCGGTATATGCCGCATATACATTTCTATCTGCTACAACTGCTTTTAACGCTGTACTATCAGCACTTCCACCTGGTTTTCTGCTCCATCCTGAAAAACTGTATGTGTACTGTGCTGTGCTGGATTTGCTAGGGGTACTACCGCCGTATGCACCGTCCGCTCCGTCTGTGATGGACTGTGTATACAGTAAAGTTGTACCAGTGTCATTATAAAAGTACAGAAAGCTGGTAATATGCTGATATGCAATTTTGATGTCAGGATACTTGCTCTGAATCTCTGCCACTTGTGCACCGGTCACGGTATCGACTGAAATTGTACCGGATATCTGTGCAGTATCTAAGTTGTTTCCATTTTCATCAAGTCCTCGCATCGTGTCGAGCAGAGCAATCAGACTCATCAAATCATCTGCGTCCTCTGCCGTCCAGTCAATTCCGAGCAGTCGCACACGGCTATTTGCCGGAATTGCTTTTAAGATTGCTTTGCTATCTACAACCTTGTTTACATTTTCAAGCCGCAGAGTTGTAATCTTACTGTAGTCCGGTACTGTCAAATCATATAAGCTCGGCTGATTCCTGATTGTTAAGTTCGTAATCGTTGCCGGTAAGTGCAACTCTTTCAAAATTCCTGCCGATGGTAACAAAATACCAGCTACACTTGTGCCGTCGAAATACACAAATTCAACATTAGAGCATCCAGAAATGTCAACTGTTTGTGTCAGATTTGGACAATTCCGCACATCTAATTTTCGAAGTAGCGTATTATTTCCAAGGTGTAATTCCGTCAGATTCGGATTTGCATAACTTTTGTCTGCATCTCCAACCTTAATTGCCTGCAATTTTGTTGCAAGACTAAATTCCGCATATCCAATTTTAAGCCCTGACAAGTCACCGATATCTTTCAGCTGTGAAGCACTATAAATATAGATTTCTGTATCATTTACATTGTCGAGAGGGCATTTTAGTGTATAACTATTGCCACGCAAAGCCCTCATCTGTGTCAGATAAGAGCCGTATTTGACTGATGCATAAATATCAGCGTAAGGGGTTACTGTGATATCTGATTTTGCATAGCCTCTGACTGTGATAACATCTGTCAGAGCGTCTCCAGCGTTATATTTACTGTCAATATACCTGAATCTGTTATACAGCCACCATTTTCGCTGTTCTGCCTTACTGCCCTGTAACATTGATAGATAAGCAGAAGTATTATCATTAATGAGCGGTGCTAAATATTTGAAATAGGAATCCTCGTTGAAAATTGCCTCTGACCAAGCTGCCTGATGTTCTTCAAAACGTCGCTCTGTGTCGTCATAAGACAATTTCCCCTGTGAGCGTAATTCTTGATACATCTGTTTAATTTTATCAAAATAAGCCTGTCTCAGGTTCTTCCAGAGTACACTATTTTGTCCGTTGAAAACGTCTGCGCCTGCAAGTTTATCAATATCTTCCAGCTCATAACTGAAAGCAAGTGCACCCTCATTATTTGTACCGATGCCGGTATCAAAATCGTAAGGTAAGAAACACCATTTAGCCATTTTCTTCTGTCCTTTCTTCAAAAATTGTCGGGAACATGTTTTTAGCTCGAGAGTCAACCATCAGGAATAGTTCTGTAAACAAATAATAAAAGCAGGCACTCTCTAACTCAATGTGTTCAGAAAGTTCTGCTTTAAATTTTGCAAGCCGGTATTCTGCTGTGTCTGTCGTATAAGTTACATCTGCATAAGTTACCGGAGCAGATAATGTCTGACCGGTTGCCGCATCCTGGTCAGTGCTGGCAATCCACGCACTTAACTGACTTAATTTTGTCGAATCTGTATTCCCATCAGGATAACGCCCCTCGAAGTCATTCAGCCATTCATCTGTAGAGAAATCTGCATTTTTCCATAGAACTCTTGAGCTTGTATTATTTAAAATTTCCCAGCTTTCATCTCCTGTCTCAAAGCCATATACTTCCTCAGTCCCCTTGTCATTATTAAAATTGTATTTTCCGAGAAAGGTCGTGCTGTTTCCGTCGTTCCAGAACATGACGATTGGAAATCCGTCGATTCCCTGCCGTATCTTTGAATTTTTCTTTTGTGGTGGAGTCTGATATGGACAAATATCATTGTATAAGCGTACTAATTCAACATTGTTTGCTCCCTCAGACGATGCCACATCGGCTTTGAATGTAAATGTTTTTGTCGGAATTGCATCTGTATTTATTTTATATACAGCAGATTCTTCTCCGGAATCAAATATAAAACCGCCCTTGAAATTAATTTTATAATTCTTTCTTGCGTAATACTGCGATGAGGTACCCTGTACATTCGCAACTGCATTCGCAAAAGTAAAGTTATTTGCTGAATTGTTCGGGTCTATATAATACCCTGAGATTGTCTTTTTGTCTCCCTTGTACTGTGGCAGTTCCGGACACTCAACAACTAAATATGGCAAGTCTTTTCTAAGCTGTGAAATCACAATCTGACCATATTCATCAAACACATTATTGTTTTCATACCGTTCAAGCATTTCGTCAATATTTTGCGTGTCTGCTATCCAATTGTTCAAGAGCTGGAAGCGTGTAAGGTCATTATCGTAGACTCTGATACAATATAAATCAATTACACAATCATTTGAGCCAATTACAATATTTTCAGCGACCATCTGAGAAAAATCATCATTTGCAGGATACTGTACCACTCCACTGATGATTCCGTTAATATAGCAATACACAAGCCTGTGCTCTACACTTTTCTCTACTACAAACGAAATTCTTACATGCTCATTTTCTTTATACTGTGTTGATATTGCTGTCTGCTCAGACTGCATAAGTGCTTTCTGCGCAGTCAACTCAATCCCTCTTCCTGTGTTCATACAGCTAAGAATTTTTGCATCATAATTCATGACGTCTCTTGTTGCAAATTCCAGTTCAATTGTTTTACCGCCAGAACGGAAATCTTTTTCGAAAATTTTATAAGGAATTGTAAGCCGTGCATCACCTGCAACTCGAAGCACAGTATTCTTGTCCTCGTCAAGCTGCCAGCCATCCGATGAAAAATTGAACTTATCGAATGTAGCAGAAACATCTTTATAACTCCACGTGCCAGGATTTTCTTCATTGTTACTTCTTCCATAACTACTCAGATATAGAGCCAAATTTTGCGTTTCTGCTTCAATTTTCATACTGCTTTCTGACACATCAAGAGTAAATTCTTTTGTTACTTCTCCGCATTTTATTTTAAGTACAATAGTACCGACAGTATCAACACGGTAAGACCATGTTTGTTCTGTTCTATCAACTGTTAAATTTGCTACTTCTTCATCATTCGCAATTAATTTAATCGCCGATGTCATACTTGTCGGACTGTATACATAATAAGAAATTGCAAGTTTCTGATATTGTTCTGCTTTTACTACTCTGAAACTACTCGTGATAACAGGTGTGTCATTTCCTGATTCGATGCAGATAATATCATAAAACAGCTCATTTGATTTTATTTCTACACCATCCACTTCTGCGGTAAAATAAACTAATAGACTGTGTGCTCCATGCTTCTGTTCCGGAATTGTATAAGACTGTTGCCGTCCCGATGCAGCTACAGTAGATGTACCGATTTCTGCATTATCAACAATAAAATGTACTGTTTTTTCGATGTTTCCGGTCGGTATATAACTGTAATTAATTGCACCGCTATAAGCAATAGAAGAATCAAAAGTTGATGCAATTGATACATCGACAACAGATACACTATAGTTGATTGTACGACTGTTTCCATAAGCATCTGTGATGTTAAATTTGATTTTATTCGCACCGGCAGACAGCCATTTTCCAACATCAATTGTAACTGTTCCCTGCGCAACATCCTGAGTTGTTTTTGTAATTCCATTGAGCGTAATTTTTAGAGTTCCGTTTCCGGTAGGAAGTTCATCTTCTATACTGCTCCAATTCGCACTTATTTCACATGCTGCGCCAGTTGAAATTGATTTAGATAACCAGCCACTTGTGTTTTGCATAGTGAGTACAGCATTATTACTGCCTCCACCACCTCCACCGCCTCCGGTACCGGAAAATGGTCCAAGTGGTCCGACGACAACTTCATTGTTGCTGGTCATGTATAAATATCCATTTTCGACATAAGCGTCGTCTATCTTAGAATCTAACAATAATTGCAGACTGTTTTGTGCATCATCCAGTTCTCTGACTGCATTTTCGACATCTACAAGCTCCTCATTAATAGATTCTTTCAATCTCTCGAGAACCCTTGTATTTTCTTCCTGCGCATTATTTGATTCCTGCCGGAGGGTTGCAATATCCTCAGACGTTGCGATTTGAATCACCTTTCCAGCATTATAGCAATACCATGCAGCACCGGTATCTGTTGCGACTGCAAATTCTCCAGGAAGCAATTTAGCAGGAATAAATTCTTCTTTTAATCCTCGTCTTACCTTAATTGCCATCTGATTCTCTCCACTCCTCTAAAGTCTGTGCCAACTCTGCGTTCTTCATTTCTTTGACTTTACACACAACAGGAGTAAGTGCAAGGTCAAGGAAACCAGCCGGCAAGCTGTATTTATTTTTGATTGCAAAAATTGCACTTCCTAATTCTTCTGTAGCACATTCTAATACAGCACTAAATGGCATTATTTTCTGTTCTTTTCTCTGCTCTTTTTTTTCTTCCATCACAAATTCTCCTTCAATGAAAACGTCTCAACTGCACCAAACTCAGGAATTTTTCTAGGCAACCCAGAATCAGGAGACGCAAACAATATTTCTTTTCCATCCTCAATTTTATAGATATCACAACCACTTTTTAGATATTTTTCTATTTGTTCCGGTCGGCTCAAAAAAATACCGTAACCATCCTTTTTTGCTATATATTTCGCCATCTTCAACTCCTTAGATATCTGTTACCATCAGTCCATTTTCAAATGTTAAATCACTTGCATGCCATGTAATTGTGCCATCTCCATTGTCTACAATCTTAGAAATATAAGAAATTGTGCCAGTACCACCGATGTACGCTGTATCGCTTACATTACTTGATGACCTTGTTGCTAATTCATTGACAGATATTCTCAAACATCCACCTTGGATCTGTAACCCTTTGTGAGTTGCTCCGGTATTCAAGTTCTTAGCTGTAGCAGAGTAATCAATGTAACCATACTGATTGTTTCCGTATCCACCTGTTAGTTTTCCGGTACTCGCAAGCTGTACCCAATAACCTGTATCACTTCCAGCTTTTAGTGTTCCTTTTAGTTCCGCATTTGCACATTTTAAGACACCACTTTCGCTCATTGACGAATAGGTAGATTGCCATGAAATTTTACTTGCTTTTAATCTAATTGATTCTGCACTTTGCTCAATCAAAGAATTTACTTCGTCTTTTGTTACTTTTAAAGAGATTTTATTGTCTAATAAAACTATCTGTGCTTCGTTGTATATCTCATATTTTCCAAGCAGCTCGACATCCTTTAAATAAATCGGAATGCCTGATACATAATCATACAGATAAAGATATTTCTTTCCTGTTGTTGTAGCTTCAAATTCAAGTTCAAATTGTGTCCATTCATCCGCTTTCAATGCTCCTGCATCCGTAAATCTCTGCATCGAATTGAAGCTACATTTTACTCTTGCTCGACTCTCATATCCCGCATCTGTAGCAGCTTTAAATCGCAACTTATAAGTACCTGCCTGCATATCAGACCAATATTGTTGTAAATATGCCGATGTTGATGCACCTGAAAATCTTACACATTTACCAAGTGTTTTATGCTCTACAAGTGAAATTACCGTTGTGTTTGAGTTCTGCCACCGATCTAATGTGTCAGAAAACTCTCCGTTTTTTGTGTAACAATGCATCAGAGCAGCAATTTCTCTCGCATTTTTTAGAGTGATTTTATCTTCCGCTGTGCTGATTGTCTGCGTGATATATGAGGTTGACCACTCTTTCAGCTGTCTGTCTGCATCTTCTATTTCTTTTGTGACAGATTTTTTGTAATTTACAGACAACTGTTCCGCTGTAATGGAGTCCACATCTATCCAGTCGCCTCGTATGCCAGTTACAGCTATCACATTTAGAACTGCATTACCATCCTTATCAATTCCTGATGTCCATGTTCTTCCACCGTCTTTACTCCAAAAAAAGCCGTCAATCGTTTTCTTATATACAACTGTACTATCTTTCAAATCCGGCTTATCATGCATATACATAATTGTGCTGCCATCATTCTGCTTCTCTTGCGTCTCATAATAGCCCATCGCATTTGTTGCTAAACTATTGAGCTGTTCGAGAAACTTCTCATACTTTGTAAGTTCTTTTTGAGCATTTTTTTCAATGTCTGAAACTATCTTATTAATCTCTTCATACCGGTCTGCACTATGTCTCTCTGCCGGCTCTGCTCCGCAGGAAATACTTGCATAATTCCCGATATTAAAAGAAACATTTGTGAGATATGAATAATAAGAATTTCCTTTCCGGTCTGTCAGTACAACTGCATCCCCGGCTTCCCATGCAGGATTCCCTTCCACATTTGCATCAAATGCCCGAAATTTCATACCAACCACTTTTACCGCTAAGTATTCTGCAATTTCTTTCGCTCTGCCAGCTTCTATAAAAGGATTTCCCGAGATATCTATAACATATCCTTCTGTACCACAAAGATATGTTTCGCCTTTGATATCCCCTGTTTCATCCTCGGAATCTGCTGCTGTAACCCGAATACCTGAGATTAAGATATCCTCAGTATTAACAGACAAGCTACTGAAACGATGTATATGCCAGTAAGGTGAATCATCTATAAACTTTCCGCTGTCAGCCTCATCTCCGCTGGTATAGTCTGCAAAATTGCCACCATCCAGCTTTACTCCTGTCTGATAACTTTCATTGTCTGTAACATCAAAAATACCACCATCTATAATAGTGTCAAAAGCATTTCTGTCATACCATTTTAATTCAAGTCCACCATCTTTATTGCATCTGGCATAGCATCCAGCCAGCAATGCACAATATGCGATTATTGCTCGATATGTGACGTTTTCAGACGCTTGAAACGGATTTGTATGTACTTCATACTGACAGTTATCAAACACGCTGTTCGCAGGCAATACACCACAATTAAGACAACAATACTGTACAATCCTTTGCAAGGTAGCTGGAAAAGTTAATTTTCCATCATACACCTTGTCAAATTTACTCATATTATCAAGTGCCCTAATTGTGATAACATCCGGTGTCGTTGTTGGGTCTGAGGCAATGAAAACACCTTTCTTAAGCCACTCTGTACCGGCTTCCAGCTTCAAGCCTATCCAGACTTTGATTTCCGCATTAGTAAAATCATAATCTGAAAATGCATCATTCTCATTATAGATAGATAATGTAAGCTGATTTGTGATAGCTGTGCCAATTTCAAAGTTGCTTGTACTGCTTACTGCATCTGAAATTTTTACACCATCCGCTCTCAAATTTGTTTCATCAAACTTAAGTTTTGTACCATTTTTCAGTGTACAAATGACTCGGGCGGTAAAAAAATGATTTTCTGACATTGCTTTTTGATATTCTGTACTTGTTTCAATCATCTTTCTACCTCTCTATCAAATCTACAGTTGCACTTTTGTAATAAAAAATACCGTCACTTAATCTACCAAGCACCTCTTTGCTAAGTGTGCTTCGATAGACCGTCACGGTCATATCAATCCCATCGTCTCGAAACGAAATTGGAAAGAAACTATTTACAATTCTATTTCTGATTTGAGACATTTCTTCCTCTGTTAATATCCCCCATTTTAGAGAGATATTCTTTTTTTCTGCAACAACTTCCCCTGCCATCGTTCCATCTAGCAGACGTCCAGTGTCAGAGGTCCATATCAGCTCATCATTAATTGTCATTGATACCGGAGCAGGGAGTGCTGTTCCCCCTGCTGTCAAAATCTCTTTCACATCATCACCGCCTTTAAATCACTCTGACAGGGTTATATCTCATATCCAAGTTTTCCTGCGCCTTTTTTACTGCCTTTGCCATGAGTTCGCCATCTAAATAGAATCCCATCTGGCTTAAGCCTGCAACAATTCTCATTACCGCATTATTTACAATAGATTCCAGTTCTGCACGGCTTACACCGCCACTTCCTGCGACTGTAGCAACGGCTGTATTAACCATTGCTTGCAGCTTGTTCTCTGGTGCCACAAGCTCGCCCTGGTGCAAGTTATCACCAATCATTGCTAACTGCGGAGTGTTCGCTTTTACATAAGCACCTTGCGCTAAGTATGGGATTTTAGCAGCGTGCCAAGTCGGTAAATTAAAACCGATACTTGTTAAGCCTGTTAAATCCGTAACCCAATCCGGCACATCAACATTAATGCTATTCAGCGCACTTCCTATTGCATTTACGCAAAATTCTGCTGCTGTAATAAGTCCATTTAAAATACCAATAATCAAATTTACCGGTGTCTTTACAATTCCCACAAATGCATCCCAAATTCCACCAAAGATTTCTTTTACACCAGTCCATGCACGACTCCAATCGCCAGTAAAAACTCCTGCGATAAAATCTATAATTCCTTTTAAAAATTTCTTGACTGCTTTATAAATATTTTCAACAGACTTCATAAATCCATTTAGAATATCACCAAATATTCCGAAATTTTTTGACCAGTCCCGAGCAAATACACCGCTTAAAAAGTCATTTAATTGTTTTGCTTTCGCCTGTACTGTATCCCAGTTTTTATACAGTAAAACACCAATTGCAATTGCTGCTGTAATCGCAACAACGGCAATTCCAAATGGAGATGTTAAAAATGCAACTGCTGCTCCAAATACTGTTGTCACTCCTGTCGCAATCGTACACACTACATTCCATGCTGTTGTTGCTACTGTCAAAGCTGCCTGTGCTGCTGCATCTGCAATTTTAGCCGCTGTCGCTGACACAAATGCCGCTGCCTGCTGTGCCAGACTTGAAATAGTCTGCGCAACTCCCACAACAAAATCTTTTGCATATAAAGCAGTTAAATACATTGTTTCAGCTTTATCAGCTAACTTAGCAGCAATTGAGCCAAATAATGCCTCTTGTAAAAGACCTAATGCTTTTATGACACCACCTGCTTGCTGAATAAAAGATACTAACTCTACAACTTTCCAAGCTCCAAAAAAAGCACCTATAGCAACAGTAATTCCCTGTACCGCACCAGGATTGTTTGTACACCATTTTGCAAATGCATCTAAAGCCTGATTAATACCATCCCATATTTCCAAAAATGCTCCTGCGGTCCATTTCGCAATTGGAAGCAATACCGTATCCCAAAACCATTTAAAAAGTGGCTTTAATGCTTCAAAGATTGCGTTTAAAATAGAAATCACAGATGACAGTGTCTCTAAGAATCGAGGTACGACCTCGTTTGCCGTCCATGTTCCGAGTGGTACTAAAACATTTTCCCAGAACCATAAAAGCCCCTCTCCAATGTTAATTGCAAATGGTGTTAATGCATCCCACAAGTCAGTTAATGCTGCATTGATTTTACTATAATCAATGTTCATTAATCCGTTGTTTAATGCATCAATAAAACGTGGCAGCCCAGTTCCAAATGTCCACTTTGCAACTGGAACTAAAAAATGATTCCAAAAATCCTTTAAAGCCTGCCAACTGAATTTTCCAAGTTCTGCAAGTCCTTCGTTCCAAAGTCGTTTCAAAGATTTAACCGTCGGCTCAATCCCTTTTTTGATACTCTCAAATAAGTTTAAAAATTTCTTATCGAGCTTATCTATTGCAGTTTCGCCCTCTGCCAGATTCCCGAAATTTACTTTTGTCGGTGCAATGTCCGGAACTGTATTACTCTTTCCTAGACCTTTGTCAGAGCCATCATCATCAGAACTATCTGCATCATCATTATCGCTAGGGTCAGAAAGTTTATTAATCTGGTCAAATCCCATCAAAGAACGCATTTCTTTTGCTGCCTTTTTTGCCGCACTTCCTGCTTTCTTCGCAGATGATGCTGCCGTATCCGCTGAGTCAGAAGCATTGTCAAGCCCTGTGCTTGCGTCTGATGCTGCACTGCCTAAATCAGACATCTGACCGGCAGAACTACCACTACTTTTTTTTCCTGTTATAAGTTCAGTGAAAGATTTAAACGCATTTGCTAATGTTATAAGTCGACCAATTAAATTATTAACCACTTTTAAAACAGGAGTAAAAACATTTATTAAGCCTTGTCCGATGCTAGCTTTTAGGGATTGAAATTGTAACGAAAGAATTCGAACCTGATTCGCCCAACCGCCAGATGTTCTTGCGAAATCTCCATTTGCAAGTGCAAGCTGTTCTTGTACAAATTGATATCTGAGTGCTACTTTTTCAGCTTCTGACATTTGAGCAGTTGTTTTTCCAAAACCATTTGCAAGCGCATAACTATCCAATGCTGTTTGAGTCATTACGACACCTAAGTCTTTTAACGACTCTGTTTCTCCTGTGAAAACAGATTTAAGTTTTGTGTACGCTTCATCTTGCGAAAGATTATAAAAGGATGCGACATCTCCTGCAAGCGCAGTAAGTGATGTCCCCATATCATAAGCTTGTTTTTCCGAAAATCCAAAGGCTTTTGCCATCGCCCCAAAAGTACCAGTGTATTGCTTAGCCATTGTTTCAGACAATCCGAAATTTTTCGCTGCTGATTGTGCAAAACTATCCACTTGTGCTGTCATCTGTGGAAATGTTACATCAACAACATTTTGAACTTCTGTCAAATCAGAACCTAAGTCAAGACAACTTTTTCCAAATTCTATAAGTTTTTTTACACCAAAAGCTGCTGCAATTGTTGCACCTGCTTTTTTTGCTACACTTGTAATTCCACGCATTTGCCTATTAAATGCATTTTGATTTACAACCAAATCTAATCCAATTTGTCCAACGCTTTCTGCTATCTTGCCTCACCTGCCTTTTTCCCACAAAAAAAGGACGCTGAGAGGCGTCCTTTTGGGTTTTACCAAATATTTATTTTTTCCATTTATATCCACAATTTAAATTCAAACACTTTGCATATCATATAGAAATGTAAATCTATTCTTTTATCCCTGCCATTTGCAGGAATCCCTGTCTGATTGCTTCTAATGCTGCATCCATTTGCTGTGAATTCGTCTTAGCCATTTGTTTTGCCCATTTGCTTCTCCATTCGCTTCTGATTCTCAGTTGCTCCGGAGTAAACTGTTCAAGCATTTCTTTTCTATCTTCTGCTCGGATGGATACAATTCTTCCAAGCGCTGTATCTGGTCCCAGACCAACCAGCATGTCCCGAAATTCGTCCCACTTCATTCCTGCTGGCAGCTCTCGTGAAAGTCTTATCCCGTACTCGCTCTGAAATGACGATACAATCAAATCAAAATCGTCAATCAAATCATAGTACGGGTCACTACTCTCCCTCGTTATTTCCTACAACAAGCTCGATTGCAGTTTCTACAATTTTAGAAAGAGAACTTGCAGAAAGTTTCTTGCCTTTTTTATCCTTTAAGCTACAGATTTTTTCTACTGCTCCTTTTTCGAAAAGCAGTTCCATTGACTCTTTTACTGCTGACATATTCTCACCCTTGTCTAATGTCCCCATCAATTTCAGCATTGTCTCAGCATCAGAGTTTACTTCTACTTCTAAATCTCCAATTTTTAAGATCGGATTCTCATCAAAAGATAATTTTTCGCTGATATCTACAATTTTTGCCATGTTTCCCTCCCTATTCTTTAACAACAGCGCTTGCAGGCACTACCGTCGGCTTTCCATTGCTGATTACATCAACTTCTAGCGCACCTACATTTGTAGCATCTCCACCACCGCAGTTCTTAACATCAAATACAACTGCATCCCAAGACACTTTCGTTCCATCTGGGAACGTCCATTCAAAATACCCTTCTGCATCATGTCCGTTTTTATACAATTTCCCTGCAATGAAATCATTACCTGTATCTCCGATGTTACGTTTACCACTCAGAGTAATTGTAATCGCTTTTGAAGTCATTAAAGACCGTTGCCATCCCTCTGTATCCATTGGAGTCCAGTTCTCAACTCCATTTGAGATTGAAACAGAAAAGCTTTCCATATCTGCAATTGTGGTTGCACTTTCCTTTGTCGCTCCTACTTTGAACATATTTTCCGAAACCACAAATACATTTGTTTTTCCTGCCATGCTTATTTTCCTTTCCGATAAATTACAGCTACTTCGATGACATACTCATAGATACCAGCTTCATCTGTGCCAATATCCTGCAAAGCATAAAGTGGCTGAATAAAATTAATTGTTTCTTCGTTTATTTTTACATTTCTTACTGCTCTGATAGCTTCAAATAACGCTGTAGCAGACTTTTCAGAGTCACGTGCAGATTTATTCCAGTGCACCAGAATTGAGACATATTTTTCGCCATGCCCCTCACAGGAGACACCGCCCAAAACGGTATGATATTCTTTTTGATGTTTGCTATTGTATACACCAAATAACTTTTCTTTTTTATCTGGCATCTTACTCATATAGACATAATCTGCCAATTTCAGAGACTCTATAAAGTCTCTTACATCTGATAACATCATACTCCGCTCAACCTCCTGTACAGCTTTTTATATGCCTCGATTGCAAACTGACTTTTTGAGCAATTCGGCAGCCAATCTTCGTACCAGTCGCCTCTTGCATGAGGGTTTTCAGAAGTTTTGAAATGATACTCTGGATGGAAGTACAACCGCCGTGCGTAAGGTGTTGTTGATACGATTGTCACCTTGCCATTTTTGCTCTGTGAGTAGTCTACAGCTGTACTTTCATTTTGTAAGTTGCCGGACTCGAATGGAAATACCTGTGCCTGTACCACTTCGGTATGTAATGCCTCTGCTGTCTGCTCTAATGCGGTAACTTGTGCATCTGATAATTTTCTTATTGTCGGAAAATTTAATCTCACACTTGAATTAACTCGAATCACTCTAAAAACACCTCCGTATAATTGACTGTGCCGTCGGGATTCCTTGCTTTTCTGCCCTCGATAATTCTACGACTCACTCCAAATATTTTAGCCTCTCCACCTGAAATAACTGCAAGCGTAGGACAGATATCACCCGGAAATAATGCTGTTCCAGTGATTTGTATCAGCTTTTTCTCTGCTGTAAGCACTGTTTTTGCTTTATCTTGATAATTGCATTTCCCTGCAAATTCAACTGCTTCAAGCGGTTCTCCGTACTCATTCAAGCCCTCTCGGTCAAACTTAAGTATAATATCAATCGTGCATAACTGTTTTGGGACTAAACAAGGATATTTCATTCAATCACCTCGCAAGTCTACAGCATAAACCTGTCTGACATAACATTGAGTACACATCTTTGCGCATTGCAACACCCTTGTCTGTAAATACATTCCATGATGCTCCAAACTGCGCAGATACACCGTTGATGCTATATCCAGACAGTACGCTTTCAATCATATCTGCATTTTCATACTCAAATTCTGCCTGTTTACAGACTACTTCTTTAATAATTTCTTGCTGGAACTCTGTAAGATTAGAAAATCCCTGACTTACAATTCTGTTATAAGTCAGGGAATCAATATGTCGTGATGCCTGCAACAATGCTTTCTCTGCACTGCCCTCCGGCATCACACTTCCTTCATAGTAATCTGTATAGTACGCTTCTGAGACATAACTTTTATAAGTCATCTTATTCTCCTGCGTATTCTACTGTATCTGTATCTACATATACACTGTCTACCTTGCCATCTTTTCCATTTGGGAATACAAATGTATCAGACAGAGAACGATTCTGATACAAATATCCATCTCCTTCGGTATGACTTCCTGGATTGAAAAAGTAAATACTTGAAATCTTCGGCACGGTTTTGCATGTTTCTAAGCAAGCAACTAAGACATTGATTTTATGTGCACCAGTTACAGCAGGAGAAGAAGTTTTTTTCCTTGGTTCAAATCCACCTGCTTCTGGTTCCCAGTTAAATGCATCATAGAAACGTTCATCGTCGATTACTTCCATTACCGGCACACCGTCGATATCAGTTACTCTTGTTTCAATTCCGATACCGCCTTCTGCAATCTGAGTCAGTTCAATTTTTCGTGTGAACTCAGTAGACTGTTCTAATGCGTCCATGATTGCAGTTGTTACATACATGATAAGTGAGCCTCGTGCTCTGTAACGTCTTAATTTGCCTTTTGCTAAGATATCTTTTAACATGCCGAACACTTTAGCTTTTGTATATGTTGCAGCAGCTGTTGAGGAATGATATCCTTCTGTTTTCTGTGCCACCTGCGCTACTTTTGAATAGAATAAAGCATCTGTTTCCGGCACAACCTGTGTCTTTTCAAATGTTTCAGAAATATTTAAAATTGAAGCCGTTTCGTTGGTCTCATCTACATCTGCCTTGTCCACAAGGAATGAAATATCTCTATCATGAGTTACTGTGAACGGTACATCTGTCTGTACATAATTACCTTTATTCCAGCCACCTGTTCTTTTGTGATTTTTGTAACCAGTTGTACTCATCTGAGTGAAATGAAATGTCTTTGCTCCGACCCATCTTACATTATCTGTAACAAACGGAGATGTTAATGTTCCCTGAATCAAAATTTCAAATAACTGCGGATTCCACTGTTCTGCGTAATTTAATGCCATTTTTTATACCTCTCTTAATTCCATCTATTCCAGCGTTTTGACGCCACTGTCGGCTTGCTCTGCGCTGGGTTCTGCGGGTTCTGCGCTGGATTTCCACCGGTACCGATTTGTGTAAATCCTCGCTGTGAGTTCTGCGCCGGTTTTAAACCTGGCACATCTTCGAGCACTTTGTTAAGTGCCTGCGTCATAGCCTCATCATTGATTTTTCCATCTTTCCCCATGACCTGACCTAAATCAGCCATTTTCAGAACGTAAGGGATTGTTTTTGCATCAATTCCGAGTGCTACAGCTGCAATCGTTGCAGCAGACTCAATTCTTGCGTTCTGCGCCTCCTGTTGAGCTGCCAGCAAATTGTTTTGCATCCCTGCCACATCCGGCTGATTTGCTGCTTTTTGTTCCTTAAATGTTGCAATTGCCTGCTCTACCTCTTGCTGAGATAATCCCTGCTGTTTGAAATATGCTTTCAATGCAGTGTCCTCTTTCGCTGCCAGCGTTCCTTCTAACATCTGCTGTATTTTTTCATAATCAATTGCATCAGGCTCTGGCTGTGAATTGTTATTTGTTCTTGATGTATTTGCATCAGGAACTTCCGGAGCAGGAGCTGGTTCTGCAAAAAACTGCAAATTCATTTTAAACATTTTCTATTCCTCCATTTTAAGAGTGTCACTCTATTATCCATTGTCATCGGTGTCACCGCCCGCACACCTTTTTAAGTCTTGTTGCGTTTTGACATAAAAATAAGGTGCTTCACCCCGCACCTCAAAGGGAGATAAAAGAATCACCGCCTTTCTATGTGTAGCTTGCCAGTTTTAAGTACCACAACGTCGCCAATTCTTGCGATTTCATGCCCGATTCTCACTCCTTTCAATTGCACTGCTCCATCCACTACTTGATAGATAAAGTTCACTGTGTCGTAATTAATCCGAACTGCCAGCCAATCCGGTGCAATCCGGTCTGCATCAGGAGTTACTATGTATCTTTGTCTGTTCTTCATAAAATTCACATCAGCATTTCTACTCTACTGTGTAATCTTCAATAACAGGAATACCGTACTCAATAGCACATGTATTTTCAATTCTACATCCTCTAGCAGTCTGCCAGCCTTTTACAAAATAGGCAATGTCTGCACCTGATAGAAGTTCTAAAGATTTTCCTAGAAACCAAAGTGGCTTTACATCCGCTGGAGCTTCTTGGAAGAAAGAATCAATAACCTCTACTGCTTCTCCGATTTTCGCCTCTGCGCTCTTGATTGCTTTCTGGCGTTCTGCCAGGATGTCTTCATCAGACTTTCCTTTCATTGGCTGTGAAATAAACAATTTCTTCATGATTAATCCTCCTAATCTGCAAACACCCAATCATCTGCAAGCATATCTGCCTGACTTGCGAGCCATCCCATCTGTACTCCTGATGTTCCGACAAATGCGATAGCCATGTTTCCGATAGCATCATGTTCGCAGTTTACTATATCTCCATCCGCTGTCTTGTAAGAAATTCCTGTAGCGAGCTGGATGTACTGCTTCTTCCCATTCCATCCTTTTCTTGCTACTTTCATGCCACGTTTCAGATACTTAATTGCTTCTCCAAATGAGAATGTAGCCTCGCCACCCAATTCCGGACAATTCTTACTATCTGCTAACGTCCATTCATCACTTGCGATATTGGAAAATGTATAGTCTGGAATCTGTGTCTCACGGATATCCATGTCAACTCCATCTTTCGTGTGCATGATAATTGTTTGCTTATCTTTAGACCAATACCAATATCCAGCCCATGATGGCAATTTCAACTTCTTTCCCTGTTTCATCATTTTGAATGCTTCTGAAAATTTCATGTTTTTCTTCCTCTCTTTCTTAAAAATAGGTATAAAAATACCACCAGTCAAAAGACCGGTGGTATTAATCAACTATTATTTTGGGTCTTGGCATTTTCTTCGGTACCACAGTGCCATATTTTTCAATGGTATAATCAAAGTTATCCTCGATGCATTTCAATAATAATTCTGCATATTCCTCTTGGTTAAAATCCAGATTAGGAGGGAAATTAGGATTGTAGTCAAAATGCAAAACGAATTGCATATGTGCTTCTTGCAGTTTTTTAATCATTTCGCCATCTCCTTCATTTTTTTCTCAAAATACTCTAATGATTTAGGGAAATACTTTTTCATTTCAGCATAACGCATCTCATCAAATTGCGCTTCAAACATATGTGCAAAAGCTTCTGATGTAATGTTCTCTTGATTTTTCCAATAGCTAGCACTGTGTCCGGCGCAACCTTTGATATTCCCCTGCGTTAATCCATCTAGTAAATCAGACACAGCAGAATGTTTACGCATATCCTGTAGTTCATCGCTGATTGCCTTATCTACTTTATCATATGTCTTTAAATCACGTTCCTTTCCATACACAACTCTATACTCAAATGAATCTTGCTTAAGTAATGCCCTAAATCGCTTATCATCAGATACAACACCCAGAGCATCATCTATCAAATGACCATGTTCATGAAAATACGTTGTACCTATTCCTCTGGAATTATTCATATCAGCTTTGTAATGCATAGATATCTTTTTGGTTTCGGTGTCAAAATGTGCAACTCCTTCAAAAGATGATGTTTCAATCGTTTCCCCACTTGCGTATTTAGAAAACAGATGTTTAGCCTCTTTGTTTCCGTGAGAAAACTTTTCTTTCAATTTGCTATAATATTCCTTGCTGATATCTTTATCATTTCTTAGCTTACTTTTAAAGATGCCCAAATCTGACTCTATTATATCATTTTTATGAGTATTTACAACTGTATTTTCCTGCTGCTTTCTGGCAGCATACATTTTTTGATTATCAGAGTCAAGCGAGTATTTGGACAGCCTTTCAAATTTCTTTTCCTGTCTTTTTACATATTGTTGCTTTGCCTCTATCTTAGCAGTTTCCTCTAAATCACTAATCTCCTTCTTGCTATATTTCCCATCCACGGTACTAATACTGGGAAAGTATGTAGTATGTGAATCTTTGCACCGTGGATGGTACAACCCCGCCGAAATTGCTGAACTCATAAGTCCATATCCGCTTTCCGATGCTTCTGCGCCTGTTCCACCGCTCCAAACATCATCAATCAGCACTTTACCTACAAAGGGCAAGCACTTCGGACAGGGATTCCCTCTTTTATTTACAATCACGGTATGTATTCCCCACTCCTGCCGTTTCACCCCTTCGCCTTGCAGATACGCTCTCTTACTCGCTGTTCTGATTGCCATATCTGCATAATCTGCAAGTGTGTGTCTTGCACCGTTTTTGTATTCGATGCAGTTTAATCCTGCCGACAGAAAATCATGAGTTGCCATATCTACCGCCTGCTCATAAGTTCCTGCTCCTGTGTTTGCATAAACTTGAGCATTATAGATGATTTTTCGATACTTGTCGTTAGCCATGCGTAGCACCGCCGTTTCAGCCTTTTTCATATCGTCCATCGTTGCTTTTATCAGAGCTTCAAGTTTTCTTTCATTCAGCTTAAAAAACTCTGCCTGTGCCCCTTTTGCAACTCTGTGCCCTCGGAATCCTTTTCTGATTGCTTCCAGTATCGCTTTTTCTTGTTGCATCTGTCCATCTGAATTTGCAACTGAAATTAAAGAAGCAATCTCAGAATTGATATCCCGAAATTGCTCTCTATACTTCTTACTATTCTGTTTTTTGTACTTTTCAAGAGTATGAAGCATTTCTGTCTGCCACATGCTCCATTGCTTACTTTCTTTAATTTCTTCAAACTTGTGTCTTTTGAAGTTTCGCATCATCGAAGCTATCAATTCATTTTCGATTGCCTCAAATGCTTTGCCGACGTCATATTCGCTATTTATTGCCATTTGCGTATACCTTGAAACCCGACGCTTCAAAAGTTCCGATAACTTCTTTTAACTCACTCTTGCTCTCACAAATATCATATCTCAATTCTGCATAGTCCTTTTTCTCTACTGCATACACTCCAACCGGCATCTGCTCCTTTGCGATTTTCAGAAGTCCCTCGTATTCGCTACGGTTCAATTTGTAAATTCGTGGTCCCACTTTCACTTTCATTTTCGCCCTCTCCTGTTTTTCTGTATGCGTTTTAAAATCACCAAGTTCCATATTCAGTGACGGCTCTTCTACACTTTGTATACCCTGTTCTTCTTTTAGTCGTGCGATTTCCTCTTCTTTGCAGTGCTCATCGAGACTATCTCCATACAGTTCTTCTACGCACCGCTCAATACTCATGATACCGCCCTGCTTTGCTTTTGCGACCGTTTCCACTTGACTCTCAAACGACGGATTTGCATACTCTCCAAACGTAACATTTGCCTGCACCTCTTCTGCTACCTGATTCTGTAGAAAATTATTTGCATTAATACAAGCTGAGACAACGTCCGGCAGTGCTTCCTGCAACGCTTCTACAATTGCATTTCTCGTGTAGAGCGTTGTCTTTTCTTTCTCTCTTTGTGCTTCTGCGTTATCGAGCTTTTTTGTGTCAATTCCGAGTGTAGATGGACTCAGCACCCCTTGTAGACATAAATCTAAAGCAGTGATATAAGACGATAAATAGCTTTCGTGAGGAATCGCAGGCTGAACAGTAACAACCTGGTTTTTCTGCCCCTCTCTCATATCTCCATCCGCTGAGAAATAGCGGTCGTCAAAAGCGTTAGGGCTTACAATAGCCCCTGTGCTTGGGTCGTGTGGCACTAAGCACTCTGGAATGTATGTTTTTGCTCGTCCGGCTCTGAGTGCATCCATCCATTGTGACCAAATCTCGTCAAGCGAATCAAAATTGTCTAGCTTGCCATCGAAAATACTGCCACCTCTTCCGTCATATTTCGCTGACTCATATATCATAAGTGGCACAGCAAGAATTACATTGTTGTCAAATGTCACATCTGTAAGATTTTGTGTTGCTTCAAAACTCTTGATATCAACTATTTTGTTGTCAAAATAAAGCTCATTCACAATATAGCCATATCCGTATCGCTCATTTAGCGTGTACGTCTTTCCATTGCTCCTGTACGGTGTTTTAAATATAACTTCCTGTATGCGGTCTCTCTGTCTCACAAACTCAACTCGGTCGCCTGGAAACCACTCCAGAATAGGATACTCGCTTATATTCGTATCAATCGTTATTTTAAAAGCTCCATCGCCAATATAAAGCGTCTCTTTCAGTGCACTTTCCAGTTTTCGCTGAAATTTGTTTTCCTTTTCGATTGCTTTCCAAATGTTTTCATGTGACGGATTCTCAAACTCAAATCCATCCATGTCCGGTAATACTACTGCTGTAAGAGTTCTTACCATCAGCCCAGGCAGACCGGTATGCACTTTTCGCATTTCCATCCCTTTTGAGCACTTACTCGCCCAGAATTTATATCTGTCTGCATGTTCGCAGTTCTGCATATAAAACTGCTCTAATTCATTGCTGTCACCTCGGAACCAGATTCGATTGCGAATCGAGTGCCCCTCGAAATCAAGCATTTCATTGATACTAAAATTGTACGGATTTGCCGGCAGTACATTCAACCAGCTCCGTAGACCTCTTTTTAAATTTTCATTCATTTCCTGCATCCACTTCACTGTGTGCCTCCTCTTCAAATCCTATCAGATGCCTGTACGGTATCCAAGCGTACTGCTGAGAGTTAATCGTGTGGTCGTTTCGGTCTTCCGGCACATCTTTTTCCTCGTCCCAAGAGTACCTTTCAAGTTCCGAGATATGCTCCACGCAAGTATCTACAACTATGTAACACCCTTGCGTAATCCAGCCCAGTTGTAGCTTAATTCTGTCCAAAATGGCTACTTTTTTATACGATTCAATAAAGTTATACAAACACCCTTGCAGACGCTTATATTTGCGTAATTCCGTGATTGTAGCAGCATCTGCACAGTCGATATAAGTCTCTTTTGCAAATCCCCATTTTTCCCTGCACCGTTCCAAGAACTCTACAAACTTTACAGCCGTGTCAGACGGTGCTAGCGGATTTTCTAAATCTTTATTGCTGTATACTTGTTCCGCAAGCATAATAAGTTTACGGTCCTCTGTAATTGCCAAAAAGGTCATTGCAATCGTATCATGAGTTTTCGCTGAGTACGATGTATCAAGCCCTGCTGTGAATTTCTTAAACTTGATTTTTCCATCTTTTATCTGTCTCTGCACCCATTTTTCAGTAACAACATGCTCTTTCCTGTTAAAATTCGGAAATATCAGTCCAGTTGCTTTTCCTCTGAGTCCCAATATCTTGTTTTTCCAGATTTTTGTTCCCTTTGGAGTATTCTGTATAATCTGCTGTTTTTTCGCATCTGGAAGCCCTGCATTATCATCAAAGCCAAAGAACCAGTGTACCCAGCCACTTTTTGCCTCTTCTGTCAGCTCGTCAAGTATCTCCTGTGGAGTATCGTCTCGCCATTCTGACAGCGGTCTTGAGCAGTTGATATACTCTTTATATACATCCAAATTCGGGTCGTCCGGATTCAGGGTGCCCATGAAGTAGTCGCATCTCATCGCTGCTTCACGGACAAAATCAATATCCGCCGTGTTCAACTCGTCGATATATAAGCATCCATACTGACCCCCAAGGGCTTTCTGCCACTTCTGCTTATCTCCGTACCCGAGCACGTACACAACTTTATCCCCTGCGTTTGTATGCAGCAGGATGTGAGGTATTTTATCATCTTTTGTGCCGTTTCCGTTGTACTTGACCAGACAGCCAAAATCGTCAACAATTCCCAAATCCTTATTGATGATATTTTTTTCTGCCGTACCGGTGTCCTTTGCCGCAATGATATGCAACTTTTTCGGACTCTGTGCAACTTTGAGTACAAACTTAAACAGTCCAACTGTCGTTTTTCCTGCTGCTGTTGTCCCTTCGAGAAATTCGACTGGCGCATCGCACTTTAAAAATGCTTTGTATTTTTCAGATAAAAGTAAGTTCTCAGCACTCACTACTCATTACCGCCTATTTGCTTCAAAATTGCCTCTAATTTCGATTTTTCTTCATCTATCGCAGACACTTCTACTTTGTCTTTGAACATACCTAAATGACGTCCTAACAATTCCAGTGCCTTTTCTTTATCATTCAGTTTAAGCTCAATTCCATTTTTTCCTTGCTTGATGCCTGCAATCGCTCTGACCTGCGCTTCCGTCAATTTATCAGTATCATGCAGCAGAACCTCATCACCTCTGATGCTCACATAATCTGTTGCCTTTGCAAATGCGATTGCTGCCAACTCTGCGATTACTCTATCTTGTGTGACTTCTGTGCGCTCCTGCCTATCCTGCATCCGCTCTGCGATATATTCCGCAACCTTAGCATTTCTTAGCATCCTGCTTCCATTTGCCATTGCTGTTTCATCCTTTTTCACAGCAGGATATGCCACTTTGTAAGCACGAGTGGCATTTAAGTCAATCAAATACTCGTCTGCAAATATTTTTTGTTTTTCTGTCACTGTGCTCACCTCCTTTTTGGGCAACAAAATAGCACCCATTTCTGGGTGCTATCACAAAAGAAAAAAGCTAGGGAGTAAATTATGAAAACTATACAATTTAACCTTAACCACTCAAGTTCGGTACTTGTAGACCCTTATCTTTTCGCCAGATAAGTAGCTGTTGCCGTCACGCAACAATTAAAGCGGAGGGACTCGAACCCTCGACCTCTTACAGATGCCTTGCAAGTGTTCTCCCAACTGAACTACGCTTCAACCCTATACTTTTAGGGGGCTTTGAGTTTAAAAAAGAAAGTATTTTGTACTCTCTTGACAGCTTATAGTTTACACCTGACTCATTTGACTATCAATAGTAATTTCGTTCCATTTTGCATCATTTCGTTCCATTTTGCATCATTTCGTTCCATTTCACATCATTTCGTTCCATTTATAATCTAAAACTTCTTTTAAATCATCTGCTATAATTTCAAGTTTCTCTAAAGCATTACTTTTTAATCTTTTTAAAGTCACTCTTGCTTTTCCAGTCTTCTCTTCCATTTCGCTAAATGTTAAGCCGTAAATATAAATGTCTTTCAGAATTTCTTTTTCTCTTGCATCTTTCAGCGTTCCAATCATTTCTCTGATTTTTAATTGTTTGAATTTCTCTGTGCAGAGCTTACTTGTCAACTTTTCTAATTGCTTGTCTCTTCTTATAATCCAATCTGCCAAATCGCTCTGTCCACTTCTTCCTCTTGGCATCCCATCAGCAGTCCCACTTTGCAGCATATCGCCCTTTAGTTCTTTTATTTCTACAAGTAAATATTGTTCCTCTTCAACAGATTTCCGATACTGTTGAAGAAATTCTTCTTTCATTCTGATTTCTTCACTTTTTGCCATTAGATTGCTCTCCGTACTATTTTCTCATTGCTTCAAATTCTTTCCACGCAAACGATTCACAAAAGCTGTTCTCCGTTCTTGTTTTAATTCGCAGCAGGATAAAATTTTCGTATAAATCTACAACTGTCGCTTTTCTGATTTTCTTTCTTTTTCTGCGTCCGTCTTTTTCCTCGCTCACTTCTTCCGTGACAATTTTCACCTTGTCCCCGATTCTGACATTATGCTCTCGTTCAAGTCTCTTTCTTGTTTCAGCATTTCTTTCTGCCGCTCTCGTTCCCCAGAGCACTTCGGTGCTCTGGGATGTAATATCTCTATAACTCACTTTCATTTACCTCCGCCCAATCAATTCTTTGCCCACAATTCGGGCAATAATCTCTTGACAATGATTTAATCTCTTCTGAATTGCAATTATCTAAATCAATTTTGTCCTTGCCTCTTTCCTCCAACGCTCTTTCTACTTCCGGAATCGTACACAACCCTGTACCACCAACGACTTTATTGCATTTGCATGTTTTGCAATCTTTGCAATCCTCACCGCCTGATTCTCTTACCGTCCTGCCACACTCTCTGAAATCTTCCATCATTCCGGTTGAGTCAAATTCCAGTGTGATTCCATTTTTTAACTCTACTCTCAAGATTCCTCTCCTTTCTGGATGTTCACAACTAACATTGTCATAGCTTCAATCGCTACATCGAAATCATGCCCTAATTCAACTGCGTCTTTCGTTCCCTGTTTTGTATCACTGCCATTTGCTTTACGTACAATATTTTGCATCATCGGCTTCAACGCTTTAAAATTAGCAATAGTATCTAACAATTCATCTTCTGTCAAAGATATAATTACTCTGTTTTCTCCCATGTTCTTTATCACTTCTTTCTCTCCTCCATCCATTTCTTCAAATATTCTTCCTGCTCGGCATCGTCCACTTCTCTGTCAGTATCTCGAACAATCATCCAGCAGGTTGCTGTAAGTGCTAAGAGCACTAATACAAACATAATCACTTTCAATTTATCACCTCTTTTTCTATACAAATCTTAGTTGTCCATTTTTTTCTTCACTTACTCTATCTGTTCTAAAATTTGGTTGTCTTTTGGCTTTACAGAGTTCTTGAAGATTCGCTTTTACTAATGCAGCAGGTATTGGTGGACAAACTGCATTTCCACATCGTTTTACTTGTTCACTCCGTGGATATGTTTTGCCGGTATAGTCATGATTAATTATGTAATCATCCGGAAATCCTTGGCATCCATACAGTTCTTCTGGTTCTAACATTCTCAATCCAATATCTATAATTTGATAATCAACACCTTTGATTGTAACTAATCCAAATCTATCTTTTGTTGTTACAGTATCCAGTGGAGACTCAATATTCTGTCCTGTTCCATCTCCATAATATTTAATCAAAAATGCTCTTACTTCTGCAAAATGTCCTGGGGAAGTCGTAACTGTATGAAGTGGCTCTCTTATATCTTGTCCTGTTCCGCTCTTATAAAATTTGCTAAGAAATGAAGTTACCAATCCATATCTATTTGAGCTATCAACTGTCATAATTGGATTCTTTACTATTTGTCCTCTAACATCTTTTGTAGTTTCAGAATGATATTGAATAAGCATAGGACTTAATACTGCTTCAACAAGTCTGTTGTGGTCAACTGTTGTAATTGTATCAAGCGGATTATTTGCTTTGCTTCCGCCACCTTGGTAATTGCCACCATACGATTTATCGATAATAGGTGAGAGCAATGGCTCTACAATTCCGTATCCGTGTTTTCCTGTAATCGTTGGCAATGGTTTAAAAATATCATTTTGCTTACGCTCACCACCATGATTGCACTGAATAATAAACGGCTCTGGATTATCTAATACAAACTTTTTTAAACCTCTTGCAATCCGGTTCATTGTTTTTGGTGCCAATGGACGTACTGCTCGTATTCCGTATTTTTGCTTTATTTCCTCAGCTGTATCAAAAATCGACGGACATGGACGACTAAAATCTATTTTTTCATAAGCTCCAACATACTGCTTTAACATACCCGCCTCGACTTCTTTGCTCCCTGCCGGTCCATGCGTGGGATTCGGCCATACAATTTCTTTTCCATCACATCTTGCAATCATAAAAAATCTTTTTCTCATTGTCGGAGCACCATAGTCAGCCGCTATCAGCTCTCGAAACTGTACTTTATACCCTAAATCAGTTAGCTGTTCTACAAATTTTTTAAATGTTTCTCCTTGTTTTGATTTTATTGGACGATGGCTTCTGTTAAGTGGACCCCACGTTTTAAATTCTTCTACATTTTCCAGCATAATCACCCTTGGTCGCACAAGACCTGCCCATCTACATGCCACCCACGCCAAGCCTCTGATATTTTTATCTTTTGGTTTTCCGCCTTTCGCTTTTGAAAAATGTTTGCAATCTGGCGAAAACCAAGCAAGTCCTACAGGACACCCTTTGCATATTTTTACTGGGTCAACAGCCCACACATTTTCGCAATAGTGTTTTGTGTTCGGATGATTCGTTTTATGCATCCTTATTGCTTCTGGGTCATGATTAATTGCAATATCGACATTATATCCTGTTGCAATCTCAATCCCTGTAGATGCTCCTCCGCCTCCTGCGAAGTTATCTACAATCAACTCTCCGTTTATCATGTGTTTCTCCTCAACAATTCTTTTATTTTAACCCTGTCCGCTCATCAACAACTTTCTCTCTAAATCAGAGACATCATAATCCCTGTTCGGAAAATTGCTGAATTTCGTTTTCTTAGTTCTTCCTGCTGCTGCATCCTCTTCGCACCATTTAGCAACAGTTGCCATTGTTGTGCCACTGTATTTTTTAGCTCTTGTAACTCTTTCGTCAACAAATGACTTCCCATATTGTCTGCAAAGAGTTTCATAATTTGTTTGTAAAGGGGGTGGGGGCAATTCGGTGTTTTCTTCTACTCTCCCTCTTATCTCCTTCTTATCTTCTTCTCCCTCTTCTTCTAGGGAACGACTTTTTGCGCTGTCCGTCGACGTGTCGGGCGACTGTCGGGCGACAACATCGTCGGATTTCTGTGCAAGTGCCTTTTGCTCCGCTCGTTTCCTGCGTTTATTTTCCCTGTCACGCTCCTTTTTTCTTTCATAAGCATCAAGGCTCTGATGTTTTCCCCAATTCGGAATCGTTATCACTCCATCTACAATTTCAATCATGCCAAATTGCTCAAATGTCTTAAGTGCCAACTGTACAGTCGTTTTCGGTCGTCTGAAAATGGTTGCCAGCATTTCGTCTGTATAAGCTATCTTGTCGTTCAGGGTAAACACCCCACTATTATTAGTCTTTCCAGCCATACAGAGCAGTTTAAACCAGATTACGATAATAGCATCATGTTCAGGCATACTCTCGATTAATAAAATTTTTTCATCATCGAAAATATCCGTCACGATTTTTATCCATTTTACTTCTGCCATTTTCTCCTCCTTAGAACGGAAGTTCTCCGTCGTCTGGATAGTTCATAAATCCATCATCATCCACATGTCTCTGTTCCGGAGCAGGAGAATGAGTCCCCACTCCTGCTGCCTTGCTCTCACAGAAATAATGTTCTTCCACAACCACATCGGTCGTATACACTTTTGCTCCATCACGGTTTGTATAGCTTCCAGTCTGGATTCTTCCGCAGATACAGATTTTCGTTCCTTTTTCCAGCCATTTCTCTGCGAAATCTGCCTGCTTTCCAAACGCCACGCATCTGATAAAGTCAGCAGATGTATCCCCCTCTTTCTTGAAACGTCTGTCAACCGCAAGGGTATATCTTGCAATTGCTGTCGAGTTTTCGCCAGGAATGTATCTAACCTCTGGTGCTGCTGTTAATCTTCCCATCAATGTTACTTTATTCATTTCTTAGCCTCCTATTTTTTTGGTTTATCCGGTGTTTTTTCAAAATTTTTCATATAAAACTGATATCTCTCATAATTCAGCTGTTCTACAGAATCTATTTTTTCACGTTTTAAAATTTTATCTGCTCCATACCCGGTACGAATCAGCTCGTTACTGAGTTTTATTATCTCTTCCTCGGTAATTTTTCTACCTAGCTTTTGTTTGAGTTCTTCATTTTCTTTTTCTAATTGCTGCATCTTCTGATGCTCGTTATCCTTTTCAGAGTCACACATATCTCCCTCTGTCGGGATGCAAAATAGCTGGAAACAAGCGTACTTATATGCCGCTGATAGAGCTTTGTTTACCGCCTTATCTCCGCTGTCCATCCCCTCGCCGGTCATTGACACAGTGATACTTGAGCCATCCTCTGCTGATGTAAAAACATAATCGACATTAACAACTGCTCGTTTCGTGTTTCCTATCGTTGCTATATCTACATTTTTTACGACCGGAATGGAAAATAGCTTGTATTCAACAAATAATGGATGTAATGCATTTAAAACTGCATCAATTCCCCTGAACTTATATAACCGTTCACCGTTGGCTTTTTTTGCCTCCTGCTCCTTTCCGATTGCCCCAATGTTTTGCATAATTGAGGCAATCGCACTATAAATTTTCTCCATTTTCGCTCCTTATCTGATTCTCAAAGATTCCGTCTGCTTTGTCTCCGCAATCCCTGCGAACTTCTCCGGATTTGCTTTGACATCTGCAAGCAGTCTCTTTCTATCCAGTTTCGGGTCTTGTGAAATCAAATACTCAGCGGAAATTTTCGACTCATCAATAATGTTCAATGACTGCGGATTTTTCTGAATTGAATATGAATGAAAATCTGTTTTCAGCTTTCTTACATCCATCATTCTCATTGCATTTTCAAGGTTATTTTTCAAGTAATCACTGCGATTCTTAAGCACCTTTTTCATGTGTGTCAGACGCTCAATTTCCTTATCAATTTTCTCAACATCACCGTTCAAATTAGTGATAATTATTGCATAGCTGTCTGCTTTTACTTCCAGTTCTCCCTGAATAGATGCAAGAGTATCCGCAAATACAGTTGCATCCACGTCGGTATCTTCTGCCATCTGACAAAGTGTCAGGTATTCCCCTGTGATTTCGTAAAGTTTTAACATTTTGTATCCTCCTTTTTGGTGATTAAAATTGTTCTTTCTAATGTCGCCTGCTCTCTCGCCTGCTCTTTTCTATGTCCGGCAGAAGCTGCGCTTACAGAGCATCCGGCACCGGTTCGCATCTCTAACATATACTCATCCATCATAATTTCAGCCCTCTTTCCATTTCTCTCCAAATAAGTTCACAACTTTATCAAGAGTCAGTGTTTCTTTTGCCTCTACACCAATTACTGCGCCAAGCACGTCCAATGGCATATTTTTCTCTCCGCACTTTCTTGCACTATCAAGCAAGCTATGTAAGACTCTGACTTTCTCTGAATCTCTTACCAACTCTTCGTACTCGATTGCTCCGATTGTTACACTATTTACCATTGCTTCTTACTTCTCCTTTAACATTGTATTTTCTATCCAATCGGCAAACATAATTGCTCTATCTGCCTGTTTCTTCTGCTCTTTCTGCCATTTTGCGTCGATTACAGCCGTAATCCCAAAGCACACAGCCATTCCAGCCAAAGCTGCTACCAAAAGCAGCTTTGCTAATGTGTCATTGCCCTCTATCACTTCACAGAGCCAACCTCCAACACAGCTTCCAATCCAGATTCCTGCGACTGTCTCCAAGATAGATTCCACTTTTTTCTTATTTTTCATTGATTTTCCTCTTTTCATCTGCTAAAATCATGATGAAATCTTTTATCTTTTGTCCCACTGGAATTGCACTTTCCTATGGGACGTTTTTTAATTTAGTTACTTTTCTGCCACAGAATTCCTGTATCTTCCCAGAGCCTCTTAGGAGATATGTAATAATTGATTCTTCCATACGCACTGTTCATTTGTGATAATTTTGTAATCTTCTCCCCTGCTCTTGTGGCGATTCCAATCGGCAACCACCCTTGAACAATTCCTGCTCTCACCCAGTCCTGGTCTCTTCCGTAGATTCTAGCTGCATCAGCAATCGGAACCGAACCGGTAGGAAATTCCGGAATCTTTTGCATACTCATTAGTTTCTTGCAAACCTTATCAGCAATTTTTTCACTTGCTTCAAGTGAAAAAATTTCCGATAACTCTTCTTGTAAATCTGCTCCCATGTTTTCTCCTTTCTCACGCTACTTCTTTCAAAAATTTATTGATAAAATACACTTGACCTTTGCCAGTTACTTTCGTTGTTCGGGTTAAACGAACGCTTCCATCTGGATTACTAATCGAACTTTCTTTAATCTCAAACAACCCTGCTTCTACATATCTTTGCGCCGGTAAGTTGTAAGAACCTCCCTGCTTCAACAAGTATCCATGTTCTCTCATCCAGGCAAATAATCGTTTCTGACCGATTGCATATCCATTTTGAGCAATCAACTTTGCAAGTTCGCCGATAAGGATGCTATGTTCCGATGTCATAACCGCATCTGCAAAAATTTCTTTCGGTCTCATTCGATTATTTGCTTCTGTCAATGCCTTATTTTTCTCCTGCTCATCTTTCAGTTTTGTTGCAAGCTGAATAAGAAAGTCTGGTGATGTAAGTGCCTGCTCTAATGTCTGCTCTGTCATATATGCGCCATGCTTGCGAATGGAGGGGAGAATTTCACTGGTTACCCAACGCTTAAACTTTCTCGCATTAGGCATTTTGCTGGAAAGGATAAGACTGTAAAGACCCGATTCGTTAATAAATATCACTTCTCGATTCTGACCTGACAGAACGATTCGTTCGGTCAGCTTATCTTCCTCATCAATGTGGTCTCTGATTGCTTTTGCTGTGTTTGTGTATTCAAGAATGTCTGCTACATCCTTGCCGACAAACCATGGCTCATTATCAATTACCATTGTTCTTACAGCACCAAATTCTTCATTGCTAAAAATCTGTAAATTGTTCATTTTCCTCACTCCAATCCTTCAATTTTATTGAGAAGCTGTTCCACATTCTGATCCAATTCTCTTAAAACCGCAACATTCTCGACCA
>OLNW01000349.1_pt1 | contig 57646 bp, 32 predicted proteins | sample 1672121 | NCBI WGS metagenome assembly OLNW01 (sample SAMEA3136648, study PRJEB25190) | human gut metagenome
CGATGTCCGTGCCCAGGAAATCGTTCAACGAACCCACCAGGCCGTACTTCGCGCCGTACACGAAACCCCAGATCAAAGTCGACACCACAGCCGGCACCGCGTACGGCAGGAACGTGGTGATGCGGAAGAACTTCGTGCCATGCAACTTCATCGAATCCAGCGCCAACGCCATCAAAGCCGACAGGCACAGCATGATCGGCACCTGCACGCACGTGAACAAAGCCACACGACCAACACTGCTCCAGAACTGGCCATCGCCCAACAGGCGCGCGTAGTTCTCGAAGCCCACGAACTTGGTGCCGCCGATCATCTGCTTCTTGAAGAACGAAATATAGACGGCATACACGATCGGCACGATGAACACGAACACGAACACCACCGCAAAAGGCCACATGAACTTCCATCCACGCCAATCGGCCTTGTGCTTATTCACACGAGCCTTGCCCGAATGCACGGGCGCAGCTGCGATATCGGCTGAAGCCATTTCCAACCCCTCTCCTTCGAAGGTTGACCAAAATGTTTGCGTTATCATCATAACACTATCTGTAACATTGTCCAATCGTGTTGAGTACCGTGTTGAATTAAGGGTTCCTCAGTCACTCTGCTACAATGGTCACGAAAACAACGATGTTATCGTTAACGTAAGCGGCCTAAGATAAGCGCTGCAAACGAAACACCGACATTAATGAGTCAAGCGAGGGTGAAATGTCGAGGCCAACACAGGTGTCCATGCAAGACGTAGCGAAAGCCGCCGACGTTTCGCCACAGACAGTGTCCCGCGTGGCGAATGGCAGCGATGCGGTGAAACCCGAAACACGCCAGCGTGTCGAAGCTGCAATGGAGCGCCTTGGATATCGTCCGAATTATGCGGCCCGAGCCCTAAAGCACGGCCGCTTCCAGGATATCGGCGTGGTGATGTTCAACACCGCCACGTTCGGCAACGCCCGCATCCTTGATTCTATTGTGGCCAACGCGGCCGATGACGATTATTCAGTCACCATCCAGACCATGCGTCACGGTGCGGAACGCACGCTTTCCGCCGCCATCGATCACATGCAGCGTCAGCCGGTGGATGGTGTCATCGTAGTGCTGGAGGAACGCATCTCCGATTTCGTCGGATACAAGCCTCCGCGAGAACTTCCAGTCGTGCTCATCTGCGAATCCGCCGCCGACCACTGCCCCACTGTTGACGCCGACCAGTATGGCTGCTCGACCGCTATCGTCGATTACCTGATGAGCAAGGGACACAAGACCGTCTACCACATTGCCGGACCGTCCACCTCGCGTGCCGCCGAAAGCCGCGCCCGCGGTTGGCGAGAAGCGTTGGAACAAATGGGAGCACGCGTACCGAGCATGTATATCGGCGATTGGTGCGCGGATTCAGGCTACCAGGCCGGCGTGGCGTTGGCCCACGACCCCGACTGCACGGCCATCTACGCCGCCAACGACCAGATGGCGTACGGCGCAATGCTCGGGTTGCAGTCAGTGGGCAAGCGTGTGCCCGAGGATGTCAGCATCGTGGGCGTCGATGATTCGCTGGTCGATATGGTCCCGCGCTTGAACCTGACGACCATGAAGCTGCGCTTTGACGACATTGGCGCCACCGCCTTCTCCATGGTCCGCCGTCAATGCGAAGGCGAGAAGATACCGGTCGGCGTCAAAACCGTAATCCCGCCGGAACTGATTGAACGCGGTTCCGTGCTCGACATCAGCTGACGAGCGGCATGCGCTGGCATCCACTGGTACCTGCCAGTGATCCACCTGCCAGTGATTCATAGGCAACGCCAGGGCATTAGTCAGACCGACATGGCCCAACGGCTGGGCGTGTCACGTCGCTGGCTGATCGAATTTGAACACGCCCGAGTCCCCAATCCCGAATTCTCCACCATTCTCAGCGCCCTGACTGAGCTTGGCTTGTCGCTGGATGTCCGCAAAACCCCGCAGCCCGCCGAACTCTATGAATGGTGACACCATGAGCGAAAACACTCTCAATGCATAAGAAATCAGATCTTAAGCGGCACACGGGAAACGAATTCGCGCTTCTCGCCTGTTATTGGATCGGTGAATCGCAGCATGCGTGCTACCAACTGCAATGGTTGGCTGAAATCGTCGTAGGGGCGCGTCTGGATGCGCGGGTAGAAGTCGTCGCCCACGATGGGCAGGCCGAGCGAATTCATGTGGACGCGCAATTGGTGGGTTTTGCCGGTGCGCGGGTGGAGTGTGTAGCGGCAGATGGGGTGATTCCCCGGATGGGGACCACCCTCCGGCGCTTCGCGCCACCTCCCGTCAGCGGGAGGGAAACAGAGGTCGCCGCGCTCGATGAGGGTTTCGGCGTTGGCCAAACCCGGTTCCTCGAATGCGGCCATCGTGCCGTGTTCCTTGGTGATGTGCGATCGGCGCAGCAATGGGAACGGGCGTGGCGGCTCGACCTGCATGATCGTGCCGAATCGCGGGCGGCTGATCGGCCGGCAGGGCGCCAGGCATTCATAGACCTTGACGGCCTGCCGGTTCTGGAACAGCATCTGATACGCGCCGCGGCAGGCCGGATCCCGCACGAACACCAATACGCCGGCGGTCATGCGGTCCAATCGGTGCGCTGGCGTGATGTCCGGCTCCCCCAGCCGCTCACGCAATCGGATCAGCGCGGTCTGCCGATACCACATGCCGCGCGGCATGGTGGCCAGAAAATGCGGCTTGTCCACCACGATGATCCGCTCGTCCTCATACAGCACGTCCATCTCAAACGGAATATGAGGCTCGTCAATCACATACCGATGTGGCTTACTCAACGGTCACGGACTTGGCGAGGTTGCGGGGCTTGTCCACGTCGTAGCCCTTGAGCTTTGCCATGTCCATGGCGAACAGCTGCAGCGGCACCACGTCAACCAGCGGGCTCATCAGCGTTGGGCAGGCGGGGCGCCAGAACACCACGTCAGCGTACCGTTCCACATCCGGGTCGCCCTGCTCGGCCACGGCGATGATGTACGCGCCACGAGCCTTGACCTCCTCGATACCAGAGATCACCTTGGCGTGCAACACATTGCGGCCGCGCTGCGGCGGCACGATGAACACCACGGGCTCACCCTCGTCCACCAGCGCGATCGGTCCATGCTTGAGCTCGCCGGCCGCGAAGCCCTCGGTGAACGTGTAGGCGATCTCCTTGAGCTTCAGTGCACCCTCAAGCGCCACCGGGTAGCCCACGTGACGGCCGAGGAACAAGAAGGAGTTGGCGTTCACCATGCGCTCGGCGGCCGCCTGGATGGTCTTGGGCTGGGTGTCGAGCACCCACTGAATCTTGCGCGGCATGTCTTTCAGGGAGTCAAGCACCTGATGAATCTCATCGCGGAACATCGCGCCCTTGACCTGCGCCAGATACAGGCCCAGCAGGTAGGCGGCGGTGATCTGCGCCACAAACGCCTTGGTGGATGCCACGGCAACTTCCGGGCCGGCGTGTGTGTAGAGCACGGCGTCGGATTCGCGCGGAATGGAGGCACCCTGCGTGTTGCAGATGGCCAGCACCTTGGACCCCTGTTCGCGCGCGTGGCGCAGGGCCATCAGAGTATCCATGGTTTCGCCGGACTGAGAAATGGCCACCACGAGCGTACGCGGGGTCAGAATCGGGTCACGGTAACGGAATTCGTGCGCGAGTTCGATTTCCACGGGGATACGCACCCAGTGTTCGATGGCGTACTTGGCTACCTGGCCGGCGTAGCTGGCGGTGCCGCAGGCCACGACGATGATTTTGTCGATGGCCTTGAAGTCGTGTTCGTCGATACGCACTTCATCAAGGGTGATGCCGCCATTCGCATCGAAGCGGCCAAGCAGGGTGCGCTGCACTGCGGCAGGGTCTTCGTGGATCTCCTTGTCCATAAAGGAATCCCAGCCGCCCTTTTCGGCGGCCGAAGCATCCCAATCCACGGTGTAGGTCTTCGGGTTTTCGACCACGTTGCCGTCGAAATCGGTGACGATGACCTTGTCGGCGGACACGCATACGGCCTGATCCTGGTCGACTTCCATGGCGCGCTTGGTGTAGGCCACGAATGCGGCGACGTCGGAACCGAGGAAGTTCTCCCCCTCGCCAAGGCCCACGACCAGCGGCGAATCATGGCGGGCTCCGACCACGATGTCCGGCTGGCGGCAGTCGGTGGCCAGAATGGTGAACGCGCCTTCAAGCATGCGGGCCATGCGGCGCACAGCCTTGAACAGGTCTGGCTTGCCTTCGTCCGCGATAATCTTGTCCACGATCTTGCCGAGCAGCTTAGCGGCCACCTCAGTGTCGGTGGCAGAGGCGAATCGGTAGCCTTCGGCTTGCAGGTCGAGACGCAGCTGAGAGGCGTTTTCGATGATGCCGTTATGGATGATGGCCACCTTGCCGTCCATGCTGGTGTGCGGGTGGGCGTTCACGTCGCTCGGCTCGCCATTGGTGGCCCAGCGCGTGTGGCCGATGCCCACCGTGGCAAGCGGCATCGGCTTACGCTCGATGTCTTCGACCAGGTTCTTCAAACGGCCGGCCTTCTTGCGCACGACCACCTTATCCATGCCGGGCGCGGTCAGCGCCACACCGGCCGAGTCATAGCCTCGGTATTCCAGACGTTCCAGGCCTTGCAGGCAGACCTCCAAAGGCTTGCCGCATGCCGTTTCAATATTTCCCGCGTATCCAACGATTCCACACATGGTTCACCAGCCTAGCGGACGATTATTGCGCAAAGCGAATCCAACCCGCCGCCTTTGCAGGATTGGAACATGCCCCTTCGTGAAAACCGTACACTGACTACCACTCAGCGTACGTTCTTCACGAGATGGGGGTGCGATTAGGCGTCGCAAAAAACGTACGCTGAGTTCATCAGCGTACGTTTTTGGAGCTGCAACAACGAGCCTTCCTACAGCACGTGCTGCAAGAAGTCCTTAAACCTAGGCTCGGTGGGGTGGTCGATGATGTCGGGGCCGCCCTTTTCTACGACTACGCCGCCGTCCATGAACACGATCTGGTCGGCGACTTCGCGGGCGAAGCCGATTTCGTGGGTCACGCACACCATGGTCATGCCTTCCTTGGCCAAGGAACGCATGACGTTGAGCACTTCACCTACCAGTTCGGGGTCAAGGGCGGAGGTCGGCTCATCGAAAAGCATGATCTCCGGCTTCATGGCCAGAGCACGGGCAATGGCCACACGCTGCTGCTGACCACCTGACAGCTGGGAGGGGTAATAGTCCATGCGATCGCCCAGACCGACGCGCTGAAGCTCGGCCACGGCCAGGTCACGGGCGGCTTTCTTGGACTGGTGCTGCACGTGAATCGGGGCTTCCATCACGTTTTCCAGCGCGGTCATGTGCGGGAACAGGTTGAAGCGCTGGAACACCATGCCGAGGCGAGAACGCTGTGCGGCGATCTCCTTATCGTCCAGGGTCTGCAGCATGTCCTGGCCGTTTTTGGTCACGTGCTTGTAGCCGATGAGTTCGCCGTCCACCTCGATGGAACCGCCGGTCAGGGTTTCCAGCTGGTTGATCAGACGCAGGAACGTGGACTTGCCGGAACCGGAGGGCCCCAGAATCACGGTCACAGTGCCGGGCATAACGGTTAGATCGATGCCCTTGAGCACATGCAGCGGCCCAAACGCCTTATGCACCTGCACGGCCTTGACAGCAGGAATCACGGAACCGTCAACCGCCTTGCGCACGACCGGAGCGGAGTTGGTGATGTCGTTCGTAGTCATAATTCTCGCTCCCGCCTTACGCATTCAGCCCAGCGAAGGTGGTCTGATTGATTTTGTTCACATCGTCCTTCGGCTCGCCGTCAGACTTGCCGGGGTACGGCGGATCGTATGGCGGCTGCTTGCCCTTGGTGCCCACCGGGCGGGCGTTGAAGCCCTTGCCGAAGTGCGCCTCAAGGCGGGACTGCACAACCATCAGAATGGAGGTGATCAGCAGGTACCAGAAGCAGGCCACGAGAAGCAGCGGAATCGGCTTGTAGATACGGTTGGCGATGGCGTTGGTGGCGAACTGCAGTTCGAGGGTGAACGGCACGGCGGTGACCAGCGAGGTGGTCTTCAGCATGCCGATGGTCTCGTTGCCGGTGGGCGGGATGATGATGCGCATAGCCTGCGGCAGCACGATGCGGCGCATGATGAGCGTGCGGTTCATGCCCAATGCCTTGGCCGCCTCGGTCTGGCCGGGGTCCACGGCTTCAAGGCCGGCACGCACGATTTCGGACAGGTAGGCGGCCTCGTTCAGAGCCAAACCAATCCATGCGGCGTTGAATGCGGTGACCACCACGTTGGAGTCGATGCTCCAGAACTCCACCGAGGTGAACGGAATGCCGAGGCTAATCTTGGGAATCAGCACGGCGAACAGACCCCAGAAAATGAGCTGCGTGTACACAGGCGTGCCGCGGAAGAACCAGATGAAGAACCAGCTGACGCCGCGCAGCACCGGATTGATGGATTTGCGCATGATGGCGAGAATCACCGACAGGATGATCGCCACGACCATGGAGATCACGGTGAGCTCCAAGGTATAGCGAATGCCTTCAAGCACGTTCTCGTTGAACAGGTACTTCCAGACGGTGGGCCAATCCAGTCGCGGATTGGTAATCAAGCCTTGAATGAGCATCGCGGCGAGCAGCACCACGATCACTGCGGCCACAATCGGGCCGGGGCGCTTGACCGGCAGCGCCTTGATGCGGTTGGGGATGTTCACTCCCTCACCGTCGACTTCTTTCTTCGCCATAATTTGGTTCCTTGGACGTGTTGGGCAGCCTGAACTGCAAGTTGCAACTAGCGTTGAACCTTAGTGTACGAATGGGGCGACTGTGTTACAAACAGTGCGCCCCATTCGAATTTTCGCGACAGCTTGTCGGCTATTCGACGGCCGGGTTGATTTCGGCCTTGTCCAGTGCGCCGGATTCGACGCCCCAGTGCTGGAGGATCTTGGTGTAGGTGCCGTCGTCCATAAGCTTTTGCATGGCCTTCTGCACGGCTTCGGTGGTCTGGGAATCGCCCTTTTTGATGGCGATGGCGTTCGGCACTTCATCGAAGTCCTTGCCGAGCTGTTCCAGCTGACCATCGGTCTGGGCAATGGCGTAGCCGACAACCGGGGAATCGGCGAAGAAGACGTCGGCCTTGCCGGTCACCACAGCGGTGGTGGCGTCGGTCTGCTGCTTGGAGGACTGGATGGTGATGTCTTTCTTGCCGTCCGCCTTGCACTGCTTGGCGGTCTTGTTGATGGCCTCTTCCTCGACGGTGCCGGTCTCGACGGCAACGTTCAGACCGCACAGGTCGTTCTCATCGACGTTCTTGGGGTTGCCTGCGGCCACTGCATAGCCCATGCCTGCGGTGAAGTAGGAGACGAAGTCGACGGATTCCATGCGCTCCTTGGTGATGGTGAAGGCGGCGATGCCCAGATCGTACTTGGAGCCGATGGCCGGAATGATCGTATCGAAGTTGGAGGAGACGATTTCGGTATCGAGACCGAAGATATTGCCCATGGCGCGGGCAAGATCCATGTCGTAGCCGATCTGGGTCTTGCCGTCGGCGTCGAGGAATTCGGCCGGGGCGTAGGAGGGGTTGGTGCCGATGGTGAGCTGGCCGTCCTTGGTCACGGATTCAGGCAGCAGTGCGGCGATTGCATCGTCCTTCTTCACGGAGCTCACGTCGTAGCTGGTGATGGTGACCGACTTGGAGGAACCGCCCTTATCGGAACCGGAGTCACCCGCCTTGTCGGAGGTGCCGCAAGCCGCGGCGGAGAACAGCATGGCCACGCTCAAGGCGGCAGCCGCAATGGTCTTCAGCTTGTTGAACTGCATGATCTCTCTCTTCTTCTCTGTGGAGCCGCCCTATAGCGACTATCAACAATCAGGTATAAATATACATTATAGCGTATACATATACAAATGCTCCCGCTGGGAGGCCGCCGCATAAGAATACAACTGCTGGTGGCTGTTATGCTACAGACCACCCTCAGTCGCCTTCGGCGACAGCTCCCGCCAGCGGGAACGAACAGGGACACCTGGCAATCAGGCGGCGTCGGCCGGGTTGATCTCAGCCTTGTCGATGGCACCGGAACCAACACCCCAAGTGTCGAGGATCTTCTTGTAGGTGCCGTCGTCCATCAGCTTCTGGATGGCCTTCTGCACGGCTTCGGCGGTCTTGGTATCGCCCTTCTTGATGGCCACGGCCTCGGGCACCCCGCCGGCGTCTTCACCGAGCGTCTCCAAGGTGTCGCCGGTCTGCTTGATGGCGTAGGCGGACACCGTGGAATCGGCGTAGAAGATGGAGGCCTTGCCGGAAGCCACGGCGGTGGTCACATCGGTCTGCAGCTTGGAGGACTGGATGTCGATGGCATCCTTGCCGTCCGCCTTGCACTGCTCGTTGGCCTTGTTGACTTCCTCTTCCTGCGTGGTGCCGGTCTGCACGGCCACCTTCACGCCGCACAGGTTCGAGGAGTCGACCTTGTTCGGGTTGCCCTTCTGCACCACGAACGTGGAACCGGCCTTGAAGTAGGTGACGAAGTCGACGGCCTCCATGCGTTCCTTGGTCACGGTGAAGGAGGAGATGCCGATGTCGTACTTGGAGCCGACGGACGGGATAATCGAATCGAACGTGGAGGAGACGGTGTTTTCCTTCAGTCCGAACACTGCGGCCAGCGCCTTGGACAGGTCGACGTCGAAGCCGACCGGGGTCTTGCCGTCCTCGGCCAGGAACTCGGCCGGGGCATAGGAAGTATCGGTGCCGACGGTCAGCGTGCCGTCGCCGGCCACGGAATCGGGCAGCAGTGCGGCGATCTCGTCGTCCTTCTGGATGCTGCTGGTGTCGAAGCCTTGAATCGAAGTGCTGGACGAGTCCTTGGATGAATCGCCGCTCTTGGATGCGGTGTCGGTGCCGTCAGTCGTGCCACAGGCCGCCACGGCGATCAGCATGGCCGCGCTCAGGGCGGCGGCCGCAGCGGATTGTATTCCCTTGCTTAGAGACATTGGATTTCCTCTCTCCGGATAGTCAGCTGGGCGGGTATGTTTCCCAGATGGTTCCAGAGCGTAGGAGTGCAATGCTACGGAAGCGTTAATCGTGGGCGAAATGGCCCACAACGTGGACATCCTACTCTTGGCTCCCCTCCGGAGGGGAGCCAAGGGACGGGATTAGTGGCGCATGTTGGCGTAGCGCATGGCGCGTAGGGCTTCGCGCTTGTCCTGCTCTTCGCGCAGGGCCTGACGTTTGTCGAATTCCTTCTTGCCTCGGGCCAGTGCGATCTCCGCCTTGACGCGACCGTCCTTGAAGTACAGGCTCAGCGGCACAATCGTGTATCCCTTGGCCTCGATGCCGCGGGCGAGCTTGGTGATCTGCAGTCGGTGCAACAGCAGCTTGCGCTTGCGCTTGGGCGCATGGTTGTTCCATGTGCCGTTCAGGTATTCGGGGATGTTCGCGCCCTCCAGCCACATCTCGCCGCGGCGATCGATGGAGATGAACGCCTCGGACAGCGATGCGCGGCCTTCGCGCAACGACTTGACCTCGGTGCCGGTCAGGGCCAGCCCTGCCTCGTACTTGTCTTCGATGGCATAGTCATGCCGGGCCTTCTTGTTCTGTACGATGAGTTTCTCACCGGTTTCCTTGGGCATGTCTCCTCCTTTCGTGGGTAGCAACGCAACATCCGACGATATCACGGACCGGCCTCGAATACGAAAAAGGGTTCCTCTTCAAGAGGAACCCTTCAACCGTATATATCGGCCGAACCAACCGATCAGTGGACGAACCAGTACTGACCCAAATTGGTCAAGGTGCGGTAGTGCATGATCCACGGACCACCCCAGTTCATTTCAGAAATCTGGAATGTGCCGTCGCCATACACGGCTTCGACCACGGCAACATGGCCATAGGTACCATCGGCACCGTCCTGACCAGGCAAGAAGGAGAGCGCCGCACCGACCTGAGGGTTGTGGTCCACGCGCAAGCCGTACGAGGGGGCGCTGCGCCACCAGTAACCGCCATTGCCGAGATAGGACGGCGTGCCAATGCCCATCTGCTTACGGCGTTCATACGCCCAATACGTGCACTGGCCGGTGGCATAGGCGTTGCCGTAATCACCGTTCGACGTGCCTTGGCCGCCGACGCTGGGGGCGGGGGCAGGCGCCGGAGCCGGAGCCGGAGCCGGCGCCGGAGCGGGCGCCGGAGCGGGGGTCACCGGAGTGGACGGCGTACCGCCCTGGTTACCGGTATCCACCCTGTTGGCGGCGTCCTGCTGCTCCTTCTGGAACTGACGATTGTAGGAATCGACCTGGGAAGCGATCAGTACGGTCTGGGCCGCCTGCTTGGCGGATTGGGAATCCAGACTGTCGATCATGGAAGACAGTTCGTCACGCCTTGCTTCGCCTTCCTGGCGCAGCTTATCCAAAGCGTCACGTTCGCTTTGCGCGGTTTCGGCGGCGGTCTGTGCGGAAGCGGCCTTCTCATCGGCCTGGGTCTTGAGCACAGCGATCTGCTTTTCGATGGCCGCCAAGCGCTCGCCACGGTTCTTCGACATGCTCAGTGAGGTCGCGGCGGAGGAAGCCGCATTCGCCTCGTTGCGGGACAACGCGTCCCGGGACTGCATGGAATTGACGAAGTCCTGTGTGCTGGTGGCACCCGTCACCACGCTCATCACGTCGGAAGCATTCGAGCCGTGCATCTCGTCACGGGCCAGCTGGGCCACGGCGGCGTGCGCGTCATCGTAGTCCTTGCCGGTCTGCTTGATCTGCTCCTCAAGCGTCTCCTTGTCTTTCTGCGCGGCGGAAAGACGTCCGGATGCGGCATCGGCCTCGTCCTGAGCGGTGGCGGCATCCTCGTTGGCCTGTGTGACCTTGGCCTGCGCGGCGACAATCTTGTTGTTGGTCAGATCGTCCAGCTCAAGTACCTTATTCGCCAGGTCCTGGCTGGCACCGGCCAGCTGCTGCTTGAGTTCGGCCTCGCGCTGTACCGACGCGGCGTGCTGGTTCTGCGCATTGATCAGGTCGGAATAGGTGTCTGCCTGGGCAGGCTGTGCCGAGCTGAACGCCAGACCTCCCACACAGGCTGCGGCGGCCACCAGTGCCGCCAGTGCGGGCTTGATCACACGTACGTTCGTCATATGTGAATAGTCCTTTCGCTCACTTAAGCCAATACCATAACATGCGAACCTGAGAGGCTTGCACATGATGTCATCACATTTCTCGCGGGTAAGCCGGTCGCGTTACGCCCTCAAATAACGCCGCAACGAAATGGTTGAAGCGATGATGGACAGCAGTATCGCGCCCACAACCAGGAACGGCGATATCACCAGTACCGTGAGCTGATTCACATAAGGAATCCATGTAACGGATTTCGCCAGCCAGCCGGTGACGAACACGTTGACGATAGCCGAAAGCATCAGGCACGAGAGCACCGAGCCGATCAGCGAGGCGATGGTGCCCTCCAGAATGAACGGCAGACGAATCGTCCAGTTCGAGGCACCCACGTACCTCATGATTTCGGTTTCGGTTCGTCTGGATGCGGCGGACATACGAATGGTGGTTCCGGTCAGCAGGATGGCGACCACCACCATCACGCCGGCGAGCACAGCCGTAACCGCCGTGGCTCGGTTGAGCACGGCGAACACCGGGTCGAAGATCTGGCGCTGATCGGTAACGTCTTCCACACCCTCCTTGCCAGAGAGCACTTCGGAGACCACCTGATATTTGGTGGGGTCCTTGAGCTTGAGCCAGAGGGAGTCCTGCATATCGTCCGCGGTCAGCGTACGGCCTTGGAATTCACCGTTCGGGTACTGCTTGGTGAAGGTGTTGTCGTAGAAATCCTGCTTGCTGACATAGTCGATGTTGGAGACCACGTCGTTGAGTTCATCGCGAATGGTTTTCTGCAGTGCCGTGATCTCATTGGCTGAGGGCGATTTGCCGGAAGCACAGTTCGCGGACTGGCTGGTGCCGTCGGGACATAGCCACACCACGACCTCGACCTTGTCGTACCAGTCGCCCTTGGCTTTGGTGATCTGCGCCTGAGTAAGCACCGAAGCGCCGATGAACAGGAATGAGATGAAGGTGACCAGCGTCAGCGACAGCAGCATCGACAGGTTACGGGTGAGGTTGGCCCACGTTTCGGACAGAATGAATCGTGCTCGCATGATGATCCCCCTTACTCCTTCGCGCCCTCAGCGGGTTGATCGTCGGATGTTTGGTCTGCGGCGGACTGCTCGTCGGCGGACTGCTCGTTGGCCGGCGGTGCGGGCGGTTCCGGCGGTGCGGGCGGCTCCGGCGGGGCCGGCGGCTCGGCGGCGGATGACACGGACGTATCGGCAACCGCGGCGGTCGCGGCGGTCTCGCCGGACTCGTCATTGAACGGGTCGAACGCCTGGGTGCTTTCCAGGGCGGCGGCCTGCTCGTCCAACGGGATGCCCTTGCCCCAGGTCAGCGTGTCTTCCAGCGGCGCGAACGTCTCGCCATAGCGGCCGGTGCGGCCGGAATGCACGGAGTTGGCCAGACGGGCGATGCCTTCGGACGGCTCGTCACTGCCCTCGATGGCCTTGGTCGCCGCCGCCAGCACATGATGGGCGGCGTCGGACTTGGCTTCGACTTCGGCATCCGGGAAGAACAGGGCGGAATCATAGGAGCCATGAGCCTCGTCACGCACGATCTTGCCGTTGTGCAGTTCGACCACGCGCTTGCGCATCGAGTTGACGATCTCTTCGTTATGCGTGGCCATGACGATGGTGGTGCCGGTGCGGTTGATGGCGTCCAGCACTTCCATGATGCCCAGCGAAGTGGTCGGGTCGAGGTTGCCGGTGGGCTCGTCGGCCAGCAGAATCTGCGGGTGGTTCACGTAGGCGCGGGCGATGGCCACACGCTGCTGCTCGCCACCGGAGAGCTCATGCGGGTAGTTCTTTTCCTTGCCGGTGAGCCCCACGGTATCCAGCACCTTGGGCACCAACGATTTGATGGTGGACCGCCGTGTGCCGATCACCTCAAGGGCGAACGCCACGTTCTCCCACACGGTTTTGTTATTGAGCAGCTTGTAATCCTGGAACACGAAGCCCAGCGAACGGCGGTACTGCGGCACTTGACGGTTGGTGATGCGCCGCAGATCGTTGCCGGCCACGCGAATCTCGCCGTTGGTGGCCTCTTCCTCGCGCAACAGCAGGCTCAAGAGCGTGGTCTTGCCGGAGCCGGACGCACCCACAAGGAACACGAAATCACCGCGTTCGATATCGAGGTTGATGTCGTCAAGCGCCGGTCGGGTGCCTTTGGGATAGATCTTGGACACATTGTCCAGTGAGATCAGCGCCATAATGCTGCTTACTCCTCGGTTTCGGCGGCGCGGCGCTGTTCGTGGCGCCAGCGGATGCCGGCCTCGATGAACGCGTTGATGTCGCCGTCGAACACGGCCTGGGTCTGGCTGGTTTCGTAGCCGGTGCGCAAATCCTTGACCATCTGGTAGGGGTGCAGCACGTAGGAGCGCATCTGATCGCCCCAGCTGGCCTTGATATCGCCGGCGAGCTCCTTCTTCTTCTTGGCCTCCTCCTCGTGGCGCAGCACGAGCAGTCGGGACTGGAGCACGGCCATGGCGGAGGCGCGGTTCTGAATCTGCGAACGCTCATCCTGCATGGTCACCACGATGCCGGTGGGAAGGTGGGTGATGCGCACGGCCGAGTACGTGGTGTTCACGCCCTGGCCGCCGGGGCCGGAGGAGCAGTAGGTGTCCACGCGGATGTCCGTATCCGGAATGTCGATGTGATCGGTGGCCTCGACCAGCGGCACCACTTCCACGGCGGCGAAGCTGGTCTGGCGGCGACCCTGGTTGTCGAACGGGGAGATGCGCACCAGACGGTGGGTGCCGCCTTCCACGGACAGTCGGCCGTAAGCGTAGGGGGCGTCCACCTGGAAGGTGGCGGACTTGATGCCCGCCTCTTCGGCGTAGGAGGTGTCCATGACCTTGGCCTTGAAGCCGTTACGCTCGCAGTAGCGCAGGTACATGCGCAGCAGCATCTGCGCGAAGTCGGCCGCGTCGACGCCGCCGGCACCGGAGCGGATGGTCACCACGGCGGAACGTTCGTCATATTCGCCGTCAAGCAGGGTCTGAATCTCCATCTGGTCGAGATCCTTCTGGATCTCGCCGATTTCGCTTTGCGCCTCGTCCAGAGAGTCCTGATCGCCCTCCTCGTGGCCGAGTTCGACGAGCGTTTCCACATCGTCGATGCGCTGGGAGGCGGAGTTCAGACGCTTCAGCTGCGATTCCGCGGCGGACAGCCGGCTGGTGATCTTCTGGGCGTTTTCCGGGTCATCCCACAGGCCCGGGGCCGCGGCCTGCGTTTCGAGATCCTTGATATCGGCCTTGAGTCGGTCGACGTCCAGCGCCTTGGCGATGGATTCGTATTTGGCGCGGGCTTCGCCGATCGCCTGGGTAAAGTCAAATTCTGCCATCGTGGTTTACCTTACTGTTGATTCTTTGAGATTCCTTGGGAAGTCACGTCCTTGTTGACAGCCTTCGCACATTCCTCTGGCGTTGGCGGGCATTGCCGCGCCACACGCGCATCCGCCTGCAATCCATGCTGTCAGAAGGTTCCGGGCCTGCCTTGCCGATAACCGGCCGGGCGACCTCACGAATCCCTCGCATCAGACGTGTTCAACTGCGGGCACGAATATGCGAAGGCAACGTCAAAGCCCCGCGTAAATCGCCGGGATGACCAGGGAGCCGAGCATGGCCACAGCTATGACCACGCACACCACACGCACGATGGTGCGGCGGCGGTTCTCACGCTGCTGTCGGCTGTCCTGATAGTTACTCACGAGACCAATAGTGTACTCACCGCTTACGACCGCAGGACTTGCCGCCGACGCCCGCCCTGCCGGTGGACCCCCACGGCCCTTTCCCTTGCGCTTTCAGCGCCGCCAGATGGTGTTTCATGGCCACCAGCATGATGTGCGAATCCTCAAGGCCCAGGTGGCGTTCGTTGTGGGCGGAATCAAGCGCGCCCTGACGTTTGGCGTAGGCGTCGAGCGTGTTGTCTCCGTAAGGATGCTCGTTGGTGGGTACCGCGCCGGGGTCCCACTGCCGGCTCATCGGCAGGGTATCGATGATGGTGATGCGCCCGGCGCGGTAGCTTTCCGCGTATCCGGCGACGTTCAGCATGAACCAGCTATGTTCGAAGGTGGCGTTATGCGCCACGTACGGCTGCTGGGTAAGCCGCGCGAGCAGGCCGGCCTGGGCTTGGGGCCATTCGTCGAAGAGTCGGTACCCGGCCTCGCTGCTGCGGCCGCGTACATCGATGCCGGTGAGTTTGGCGATGAGGGCGTTGCCGAGCGCCGCGTTTTCCGGCGGCACGCCAAAAGCGAGGCGGGACTGGCCGTAGGCGTCGCCGGCGGCGTAATAGCCCTGCTCATAGGCGTATGTCTCGGGTTCGCCGGCCGGGCGCGGACTGGCCATGTTCATGAACTCGAAGCCGACGTCGATGATGTAGTCACGTGCCGGATCGATGCCGGTGGTTTCGATGTCGATGCCCATCACCGCATCCACGTCGCGGCCGGGCAGGTAGGCGTCGCGCCAGTCGGGCTTGGGATGGTGTCCGGTAGCGTTGCCAGACGCGGCGGCACCACCCGGCAGAGCGGCACCGCCCGGCGAAGTCGCGCCGGAGAGATTGGCGCGGGCCATCGCCGCATCGCCCGCCCGCTTCTGGAAGCGCTGGGCCTTACGCCGTTCGGCGCGTGCGTCAAGAATCGCTGCCGTACGATCTTGGACATCGTCCAAGGCGACTGTTGTGGGGAACTTGACATCGCTGTTTTCGGCGGCAGTGTTTCCGGCAGATGTGCCACCGGCTTCGCCGCTCAGATCCAGCATGCCTTGGTCATCGTTCGACGGGCCGCTGCCGGAGTACGGCTTGAGCACGGCAATGGTGGCCCTCCCCCGCCGTTCGCGACTGACCGCCCATAGGTGTTGCTGTTCGCCCAGATGCAACAGCGTGTTGATGTTGTCGTTGAGCCGACGATTGGCGTAGGCGAGCGCGCGAGGCAGACGATAGGAGCCGATGAACCGGTCGAAATCGGTCATGAATGCGCTGTTGCATTGGGCGATGATCGATTCCAGACGCTCGCGTGTGGCGTAGTCGGCCTTCAATGCGTCGTGGATGGACTGTGGGGTGGATTCCGGTATTGTGCCGACGCCATGCGCCAGGTCCAGAGAACGCACCCAGTCCCAGTCGATGGTGGTGCCATCGGCGTCCTTGGGCATGGACGCCGCCCATTGGGGAATGTCTCCCTTGGCGGCGTCGAACCATGCACGGTCGGTCATAGTGCGAAACCGAGCTCTTCAGCGGCCTCGGTGGGCACCGGGTCTTCGCACCAGCAGTCCTCGAGGTTCTCGTTGGTGGTCAGCGAACGGATTTCGGCGCGATCGATATACAACTCGCCGCTCAAATGATCGGTTTCGTGCTGGAAGATGCGTGCGGGCCAGCCGTGCAGCGGCTCGCTGTGGTGTTTGCCGTCTTCATCATCCCATTCGGCGGTGATGTCGAGCCAACGCTTGCGCACAGCTTGGTATCCGTCGAAGCTCAGGCAGCCCTCGTAGAACGAGGCGGTTTTGTCGCTGGTGGGTTTGTAGTTCGGGTTGATGATCACGTGGAAGGGGAATTCCGCGATTTCGCGCGGATCATCCTCGTCGTCGCGCACGTGGTCTTCGACCACGGCGAGCGCGAGCCCCAAGCCGATCTGGGTGGCGGCGAGCCCCACGCCGGGTGCCTCCAGCATGGTGGTGTGCATCGTATCGATGAGTTTGGCGAGCGTACGCTTGGAAAGCTGGCCATTATAGGCCACTGTCCGTTGGCGCAACACCGGTTCGCCGGCCTGCACGATGGGCAGGAGCTTCTCCTTGCCGCCGGTTTTGATGAGTTGTTCGACATCACGGTTGAGTTCGAGGTCGACTTTGGCGTTCTTTCCAAACATTGTTTTTTTCCTTAGGGAAGGGTGCTACAGCGCGAGTTCTTCGGCGACGATCTTGGCGAGGCGGGTGCAGACTTCGTCGGCGTAGGCTTGGGTGGCGGCCTCGGCCATCACGCGCACGAGCGGTTCGGTGCCGGAGGGGCGCAGCAGCACACGGCCGGTGTCTCCCAGCAGTTCCTCCTCACGGGCCACGGCATCCTGGATGCGCTTGTTGGTGGAGGCGGCCTTCTTGTCCACGTTCGGCACGTTGATGAGGGTCTGCGGCAGCTGCGGGAAGTCGGCGGCGAGCTCCTTCAGGCTCTTGCCGGACTTGACGACCTCGTTGCACAGGGTCAGTGCGGTCAGGGTGCCGTCGCCGGTGGTGGCGAATTCGCGGTTGATCACGTGGCCGGACTGCTCGCCGCCGAGCGAGTAATCGCCCTTGAGCATTTCCTCAAGCACGTAACGATCGCCCACGGCGGTTTCCACGGTCTTGATGCCCATATCTTTCAGGGCGAGCTTCAGACCGAGGTTGCTCATCACGGTGACCACGAGGGTGTCGTGGTTGAGCTTGCCTTCGCGCTGCTTGGCGCGGGCCAGAATGCCCATGATCTGGTCGCCGTTGATCATGTTGCCGTCTTCATCCACGGCGAGACAACGGTCGGCGTCGCCGTCGAAGGCCACGCCCATCACGGCATCGGTGGCCTTGACCATGGCCTGCAGCTGCTCGGGGTGGGTGGAACCGGCGTTCTTGTTGATGTTGTAGCCGTCCGGCGAGGCGTTGATCACGATTACATCCGCACCGGCACGGCGCAGGGCTTCGGGAGCCACCACGGAAGTGGCGCCGTTGGCGCAGTCGGCCACGATCTTCAGTCCCTTGAGCGGCTTGGGCTGGGTTTTGTCATCGTTCAGCGGAGCGATGGTGGCCACCAGATGATCGATGTACAGGTTGGTGGCGGTGGTCTGGTCGTGGCTCACGCGGCCCACGCCGGCACCGGTCGGGCGGTCCCAGTCCTGGCCGAGCACGGCCTCGATGTCGTCTTCCTTCTGGTCGGGCAGCTTGAAGCCGCCGCGTGCGAAGAACTTGATGCCGTTGTCGGGCATCGGGTTGTGGGAGGCGGAGATCACGGCACCCATTTCGACGTTGAGCACGGAGGTCAGATAGGCCACGCCAGGAGTGGGGATGATGCCGGCATCGATCACGTCGAATCCGCCGGCGGCCATGCCCGCAGACAGGGCGGAAGCCAGAAAATCGCCGGACACACGGGTGTCACGACCCACGAGCGCGCGGCGGCGCCCCTCAGGCTGATCGTCTTGGGTGCCGGCGTCGCCGAGCACACGCACGGCGGCATCGCCCAAATCCAACGCCAGACGTGCGGTCAAATCCCTATTGGCCAGTCCTCGAACACCATCGGTTCCAAACATCTTCGGCATATGAAGTTCCACTCCTTGTATCGCGTTACCCGCACCATCGTAGTCGTTGTGCTCCACCCTAGGACCCGACTCGGCAAAAAACCGCCACGGAATCTGCTCCAGAACCGGAAATCAGCATTCAACAGCCGCAATGGCATCACCCACAAACCCGCATATTCATCTTGTTCGGCGGATGAATGATGAGATACATTCGTTAGCGGGCATGCCGGGCGGACCGATGCACTCCGGCACGGGAACGAAGCCATCGCACTAGTAAGAACGGGCCGGCAAACGCGCCTGTAAACAATACAGCGGCAAATACGACGAACGGAACTACCCAGCGTACATCGATAACCGGCAAAGCAACACCAAACAGAACGACGGCGAGGAACACGCTGAGCCATGCGATGAACATGCCCAACGGCATCTCCTCTACCGGGGTGGTCTCGGCCATGAATGCAACGATCTATTACTCCGATGTTGTGGTCAGTATGTGCGGCAGTTGCTCGTCGCGGTTGAGGAAAGAACGCGTTTGGCAGCGAAGTAGCGTATGCCGACCTTCCTCAGTGCGGGCGTATACCATGGTGCAATGCGTCAGGCAGCGGTCCAACTGCCGGCTCAGTATCTCGGCGTCCTGCTGGCGGCGGGCAAATACGGACGGGCAGGGGAAGCTCACGCAGTAAGCGCGCACGCCCCATTCCTTACCGATGATGACATATCGCGGATTGTTGATGGGCGCGAGTAGCTCCTTCATAACGCCGGCGAACAGCACCTGCTCGCGCCGCGAACCGCCAATCAGCATGACACGCAATGCCGTGAATCTGCGACGTGTCTGGCGGATCGAGGAAGTCACTCACCTCTTTGCCTGCCGCGCTGGTTTCTAGGCGCTCAGGTTCCGCAGTCGCCAAATGCCAGACATTGGCCACCTTATCGGGGTCTGCGACCACGCTGCGGTTGACGGCCATGCTGTATGCTTCACTGCATCAGTGTAAGGCACGAATCAATAGGTTTTGAGCCCCAGATCGATGGTAAGAATGATGCCGGCGATTACGGCGGCGGCGCGCATGATGTTTGCGGGAATCTTGCGGGTGATGGACGGGGCGGTGTACCCGCCGATGAAGCATCCGATGCACAGCATGATGGCGGCCGGCCAATCGACCGCGCCTTGGATGATGAATACCACTGAGGCGCTGATGTTCGCGCCTGTGCCGATCAGGGTTTTCAATGCATTGATCTTGTGGAATGGGCCGATTTTGGCGGCATCAAGCACGGCGAGAGCCAAGGTACCGGCGCCCGCGCCGAAGTAGCCGGAGTAGATGGCGACCGCCGCTACGCCCAGCCATACCCACCAGGAATCCTGACTCATGGGCTGCACGAGTTGTTCCGGCGGGCGGTGAGGTGCGGTAGGGGTGGTTGCGCGCTTGGCGGCTTCAGTGGCTTCAGTGGCTTCAGTGGCTTCAGTGGCTTCGATGTGCTTGAGTTGCGCGGTGGCATCCGCGGCGGCTTGCTTGGCCTGCATGCGGCCGCGCGGATTGATGGCGATGATCAGCGAGCTCAGCAAAATCAGCACTGGTGCGGCAAATTCAAAGACACTCGGGTCGAGTTTGAGCAACAGAAACGCACCGGCCACCCCGCCGAATGCGCCGATGACCACATACGTAATGGAGCGTACCGCTTGGCCTTTGAGTTCTTTGCGCGCACCCATCACGCCACCGATGCCCGTGCCGACCACGCCAACGGTGTTAGAAGCGTTTGCCAATACAGGCGGAATGCCGAACGCGAGCAGGGCCGGGTATGAGACCAGTGACGATGCGCCTACCGCATAGCCCACGAATCCTGCGCCGATTCCGGCCAACAGAATCAGCAGTAATGAAGTTATGGAAAAGCCCGCAATCATTCCCCGTATCCTTGTCGCTCATCGACCGGCATATTGCCGGCCTTGAGCGAGAATACGCTGTTGAGGATTGGTTGCGGGTTTTATGTTGGAATGTGGACGTAGCTTCTCGCGGAAGCGACTCCCCTCAGTCGCCTGAGGCGACAGCTCCCCTCGCGCCCGAGGGGAGCCAGAAGGAAATCAGAGCGCTTCGTTGTATTCGCGAACCTTGAGGGTGCGGTGGGAGGATGCCACGTTTTCGACGATCAGACGCTTCAGGGCATTGTCGGCGGCAATGTGCTCGTCCAGCCAGGCGTCACCGAGCTTGACCAGCGTGGCGGGATCGGCGTAGCCCGGGTACAGGCCGTTGAGCAGGGCGTCGGCCATGTGGTAGGTCTTGTTGGCCCAGACCCAGTCCACAGTCTCGAAGTACTTGGCGGCGAACGGCTCGGCCAGATCGGAGCGCGGGGTGGCGGAGAAGCCACGGGCCACGGCCTCGAGCTGGGAGTTGGTCAGCTCGTCGTTGTGGAGCGCCTGATCCCAAGCCCATTCCTTGGCCTCAGCGGTGGCCATGGAGGCACGGGCGCCGTAGGCGAACTCGCGGTTTTCCGTGGTCTCCTTCTTGGCGAGCTGCGCGTCCACGTCGTCGTTGGTCATCTCGTTGACGGAGGTGAGCGCTTGGACGATGGTCCACGTGAAGTTGTTGTCGATTTCGAGGCCTTCAAGACGCACGGTGCCGTCCAGCAGACCGTGTGCGTTGGCGGCGAATGCGGCGTCGCCCTCCTCACCGTAGCCCAAGTAGGCGGTGACGAGCTGGAACTGGGTGTCCGAGCCGGCTTCGGCGGCGTTGGCCAGAGTCCACAGTTCGGCGGCCACGTGGCGCAGCACATCGTCGCGGCGGGCGGGCGCCACGTAGTGGTGGGCGGTGGTGCTCATGCAGGCCAGCGCGTAACGGAAGGTGGTGGATTCGGTTTCCGTGGCCAGAAGACGCAGGGTCATGTCCACGAAGCGTTCGGCCGGGAATTCGCCGTCACGGGTCATATCCCAGAAGGCGAGCCAGGTCACGGCGCGGGCCAGGGCATCATCGAAACGATGCAGGTTGGCTTCGGCGAATGCCTGGGATTCGGCGTCGAAACGAATCTTGGTGTAGGTCAGGTCATCGTCGTTGACCAGCACGAATGCCGGGCGCGGCTTGCCGGCTGCGGCCTCGACGATGGTGGTTTCGCCATCTACATCGAGTTCGAACTGCTCGGTGCGCACGATCTTGCCGGTTGCGGCGTCTTCGTTGTAGAAGCCGACGGCCAGGCGATGCGGGCGCAGCACCGGGTGTTCGGCCGGCGCGCTCTGGGTGAGCTTCAGTTCGGCGATGGTGCCGTCCGCGTTTACGGTCAGGCCAGTGGCGATCGTGTTGATGCCGGATTCCTCCAGCCACTTGGCGCTCCAGGCCTTGAGATCGCGGCCGGAGGTCTTTTCCAGTTCGCTCAGCAGGTCGGCCAGGGTGGCGTTGGAGTAGGCGTGACGGTTCAGGTAGTTGTGGATACCTTCGAAGAACTGCGTGCGGCCCACGTAGAATGCCAGCTGCTTCAGCACGGAGGCGCCCTTGGCGTAGGTGATGCCGTCGAAGTTGACGTAAGTGTCGTTGAGGTCGTTGATCGGCGCGACGATCGGGTGCGTGGTGGGCAGCTGATCCTGGCGCAGCGCCCAGCTCTTCTCGCCGGAGCAGAAAGTGGCCCAAGCGTCATGCCATTCGGTGGCTTCGGCAGTGGCCAGCGTGGAGGTGAATTCAGCGAAGGACTCGTTGAGCCACAGGTCGTTCCACCACTTCATGGTCACATAGTCGCCGAACCACATGTGCGCAAGCTCGTGCAGCACGGTCACCACACGACGCTCGGCCAGCGCGTCGGTCACCTTGGATTCGAACACGTAGGAGTCGCGGATGGTGACCATGCCGATGTTCTCCATCGCGCCCGCGTTGTATTCGGGAACGTAGATCTGGTCGAACTTGGCGTACGGGTAGGGCACGCCCCAGGTCTTGGCGTAGAACGCGAAGCCCTTCTTGGTGATGTCGAACAGGTAGTCGACGTCCTTCGCGAAGGCCTTGGCCAACGACTGTCGGCAGTACTGGGCCATTGGCACGGTACGGCCGTCTTCGTTCAGGTATTCGGTGTGCCATTCGGCGTACGGGCCGGCGCAGATGGCGGTCAGGTAGGAGCTCATCACCGGGGTCGGCTCGAAGTCCCACAGACGGGTGCTTTCGTTCGGCTTGTCGCCGAGGGTGCCGTCGAGGGTTTCGCGCGGATCGTCCTCGATGGTGGCAACCGGCATGTTGGAGGTGACGATCCAGCTGGCGGGAGCGAGCACCTTGAAGTCGAAGGTGGCCTTCAGGTCAGGCTGGTCGAACACGGCGTAGACGCGGCGAGCGTCCGGCACCTCGAACTGGGAGTACAGGTAGATGTTGCCATCGGACGGGTCGACCGAGCGGTGCAGGCCCTCGCCAGTGTTGGAGTAACGGCACCTGGCTTCGACGGTGACCTCGTTCTTCTCCTTGAGGTCGGTCAGTTCGATGCGGTTGTCTTGGAAGGCCACGGCCGGGTCCAGGGACTTGCCGTTGAGGTCGATGGAGGTCACTTCGTCGGCGATCAGGTCGAGGAAGGTCGACGAACCAGGCTTCGCGTTGAAGCAGATGAACGACTTGGAACCGAAGTTCTTCGCGCCGACCGTCAGGTCAAGGTCGACGTGATAGTGAATCGGCGCTTCGATAACGGCCTTACGTTCTTCGGCTTCAATACGAGTGAGATTAGAACCGGGCATGACTTCAATTACTCCTTACGGTCGTCCCTGGATAATCCGGACTACTTGGTTTCTACGGTTTCGACGTCCTGGGCGATGTCGGCCACGACGGGCACGATCATCGGCTTGCGGTGCAGCTGGCGCGCAACCCAGCTGCCGAGCGTGCGGCGCATGGTCTGCTGCAGCTTGTAGGTGTCGCGCGTGCCCTGCATCATCTGGTCGTTGAGCTGTTCGACGATCTGGTGACGAACCTTGTCGAACTCGCTTTCGTCCTCGGCCACGGCATTCAGGTAGATCTTCGGGCCGGTGACGACCTCGTGATTGTCGGTGTCGACCACCACGAACGCGGAGACGAAGCCCTCGGTGCCGAGAATGCGGCGCTTTTCCAGCTCGTCATCGGTCAGCTCGCCGACGGAATCGCCATCGACGTACACGTAACCACACGGCACGGAGCCGACGACCGCGGCCCTGCCGTGGTACAGGTCGACCACATCGCCGTCTTCGGCCAAAACCACGTTCTGCGGGTCCACGCCGGTCTTGACGGCGATCAGGCCGTTGGCCACCAGATGGCGGTTTTCGCCGTGGATCGGCATGGCGCACTTGGGCTTGACGATGTTGTACATGTACAGCAGCTCGCCCTCGTTGCAGTGGCCGGACACGTGCACGGCGGCGTTGTCGCGGTTGACGACCTTGGCGCCGAGCTGCACGAGCTTGTTGATCACCTTGTAGACGCCGTGCTCATTGCCTGGAATCAGGGAGCTGGCGAGAATCACGGTGTCGAACTCGTTGATGTGGATATCGCGGTGGTTGCCGTCGGCGATGCGGCCGAGTGCGGCCATCGGTTCGCCCTGGGAGCCGGTGCACATGAAGACGAGCTTGTCGTCCTGAATGTCGTTGGCCTGCTTCAGGTCCACGACGGTGCCTTCGGGGATGTGCAGGTAGCCGAGGTCGGCGGCGATGGACATGTTGCGCACCATCGAACGGCCGACGAACACGACCTTGCGGCCGTACTTGTGGGCGGCGTCCACCACCTGCTGCACACGGTGCACGTGGGAGGAGAAGCTGGCGACGATGATTTTGCGGGTGGCCTGGGCGAACGCTTGGTCAAGGGCCGGGCCGATGGAGGTCTCGGGCTTGACGAAGCCGGGCACCTCGGCGTTGGTGGAGTCCATCATCAGCAGGTCCACGCCCTTTTCGCCGATCTTGCCGAATTCGACGAGGTCGGTGATGCGGTGGTCGAGCGGCAGCTGGTCGAGCTTGATATCGCCCGTGTCGATCAGGGAGCCGGCCGGGGTCTTGACATAGACGGCCAGGGCGTCCGGGATGGAGTGGGTGACGTTGACGAATTCGAGGTCGAAGGGACCCACCTTGAGCTTCTCACGGCCGGCAACCTCAACCTTGGTGGGGTTCTGGTGGTGTTCCTTGCACTTGGCGTCCACGAAGGCGAGGGTCAGCTTGGAGCCGATCAGCGGGATGTCCGGGCGCAGCTTGAGCAGGTAGGGCACGCCGCCGATGTGGTCCTCGTGGCCGTGGGTGAGCACCAGGGCGTCGACCTTGTCGAGACGGTTCTTGATGTAGCTGAAATCGGGCAGGATGAGATCCACGCCCGGCTGCTCCTCCTCGGGGAAGAGCACGCCGCAGTCGATGAGCAGCAGGTGACCGTTGTATTCGATCACGTTCATGTTGCGGCCGATTTCACCCAAGCCGCCGAGCGGCGTGATGCGCATGGAGCCCTTGCGGTACTTCGGCGGGGCGATCAGCACGGCATCCTGCTGAGGTGCGGTGGCCTGCCGGGTGACGTTGATCTTACGGGACGGCGTACGGCTGTTGGATCCGTTGGCGTTGCGGCCGCGCGCGGAACCGCGACGGCGAGAATTCGTGTTCTTGCTTGTTTTCTTTTGTTCTTGTGCCATAACCTTTTTGGGATTTCTGTTGTGGTGCCTCTGCTCTGTCATGCAGGGGCGGCGGGCTGGCAACCCGTATGCAGCGTTTCGGGCTTACAGCAGTCCGGCAGCGCGCATGCCCTCTTCAGCCTTGTCAAGCTGAGTGGCGTCGGGACCGATGTTCGGCAGACGCATGGTGGTGGAGGGGATAACGCCCTTGACCTTGAGCGCAGCCTTGGCCATGACGGCCTGATAGCCGTCGCCATTCAACGCGTGGACAAGGGGGGCGAGCTGGTTGGCGAGGCGACGGGCGGTAGTGATATCGCCGCGATCGAATGCCTGGACAAGCTGCTGCATGGGGTTGGAGGCGACGTGGGCAATCACCGAAATGATGCCGACGGCACCGATGGAGAGGAACGGCAGGAACAGGCCGTCATCGCCGGAATACCAGGCGAGGCCGGTGCGCTGCTGCTTCTCCACTGCGGCTGCAAGATCGCCGGTGGCGTCCTTGACAGCCTTGACGTGTTCAAGTTCGGCCAGTCGGTCGTAGGTTCCGACCTTGACCTTCAAGCCGGTACGGCCGGGAACATCGTAGACGATGATCGGCTTTTCGGCGGATTCGTCGACGGCCTTGTAGTGGCCGACGATACCGTCCTGCGAGGGGCGGGAATAGTAAGGCATGACGACGAGCACCGCGTCGGCGCCCGCTTCCTGAGTCTGTTCGACCATACGCACGGTGTGTGCGGTGTCGTTGGAGCCGGCGCCGGAAATCACCGGAACGTCGACGACCTCCTTGACGGCCCTGACCAGCTCGACCTTCTCATCCATATGGGTGACGGGCGATTCGCCGGTGGTGCCATTGACCACCAGACCATCCGCGCCATCGGCGACGAGGTATTTGGCGAGCTTCTGCGCGGCGGCGAAATCGACGCTGCCGTCGGATTGCATCGGGGTGACCATAGCCGGCAGAATGCGGCCGAAAGGTGCTGAATCAAGAAGGTGCATGTCATGCTCGCTCATAGTGTTCACCGTACTTCCCATTGTGGACTCTTATACTACGTACCTTGATTGTTGCTGAATGCGTGGCATTATGGCCGGAGCCGGTGGCAATGCCGTGATGCGCGTCCCGGCGCGCTTCCCTGCCTGAAATGCGGGGGCGACTACTGGTCGACTGCGGGTCGATTACAGGTCGAGGAAGCGGTCGAGGCCGATGGTCAGGCCAGCCGGAGCGTCGCCGGCGAGCTTGCGCACGGCAAGCAGGACGCCGGGCATGAAGCTGGTGCGGTCGAAGCTGTCGGCCCGAATGGTCAGCTGCTCGCCGGCATTGCCGAAGAGCACTTCCTCGTGGGCGTTGAGGCCGCGCAGACGCACGGCGTGCACGTGGATGCCGTCGACCACCTGGCCGCGTGAGCCGCCATCGGTTTCGGTGGCGTCCGGCACGGGGGCGAGTCCTGCGGCCTTGCGCGCTTCGGCGATGCCGTGGGCGGTGTGGATGGCGGTGCCGGAGGGGGCGTCCACCTTGGTGGGGTGGTGCAGTTCGATGACTTCGGCGGATTCGAAGTATTTCGCGGCCTTGGTGGCAAAGTAGTCGGCCAGTACGGCGGAGATCGCGAAGTTAGGTGCGATGAAGACCTTCTGGGTTTCGGGCTTCGGACCGTTGGCGATGGCGGATTTGATCTGGGCGAGTTTCTCGTCGGTCCAGCCGGTGGTGCCGACCACCACGTCCACGCCTTGGCCGATCAGGGTCAGCACGTTGTTCAGGCTGACGGACGGCACGGTGAATTCGACGACCACATCGGTGTTGTCGGTGGTGATCTGGGTCAGGTCGTCGCCGGCATCCAATGCGAGCGCCAGCTGCGTATCCTCGGCGTTGTTCACCGCTTCGACCACGTGCGAGCCCATGCGGCCCTTTGCTCCGACCACCGAAACCTTGATCATGTCTTCTTCCCTGTCTACCCGTACCTGCCCGGCAATGTACCCGGGACGTTTTCCAATCGGCAATCAGCCTATCACCGCAGGCCCCTCACGCCAATACCCCGTCCACAGAATCAAGCTCCCTCTGACGAGCCGAACCGTGAAGTCGAGCTCCCTCTGATGAGCCGAACCGTGAAGAAAACGCCGGAGGCGTTTTTAGGTGAGGGCGAACGACAGTGAGCAATAATTCAGTTGGCTGAAAGCCATCATTAATTGCGTTCGAGCTGGACGCGAAGCGGACTGAGGGAGAGACCCCGGCGAAGCCGCCAACCATCCATCGGGCGTAGCCCGATCCCGTTTCACCCACGCCGCTTGGCCAAGGCCCATCCGGCCAACGCCAATGGCACGGACGCCAGCGTGAAGATGAATGGCAGCATCATGCCCACATGAGGGTTGGAGGCGTCAAGCACAATGCCGGCCACGGACGAGCCGATCGACGTGCCGACCGTGCCTGCGGTGGTTACCCAGCTCAGCCCTTCGGTCAGGGATTCCGCCGGCACCAGATCCTTGACGATGAGGTTGCCGGTGGCGAACGTCGGCGAGACGGTCAGGCCGGCGAGGATTTCGAAGACGCCCAGCAGGATGAGATTGTCCATTGACAGCCGGAAGAACACGTAGCCGACGGTCAGCAGCGACAGGAACATCACCATATGCGCCCAATGGGAGCCTTTGAGTTGGCAAGAGCCGAACACCAGCGCGCCGATGCACGAGCCGACCGCGAACATCGCCAATTGCAGACCGAGGAAGGGCTCAAGTCCCATGGATTTCATGGTGGCGGTAATGGACACGTCGAAGGACGTGAAGCTCATATTGAACACGATGAACACGGCGAGCAACGGCAGTACGCCGGCATAGAGCAATACACTCTTGGGCTTGGCACCGCTGCGTTTGAGTTGGCGCAGGGTCAGCTGGTCGGCATCTTCGCTTGCAGCGGGGCTGCCGTCATCGTGCGCGGCCACGCTGACCTGTTCCACGATGACCGGCGGCTGGGTGGATTTCAGCGAGAAGAATATGGTGCCGCCGATGCCGCATGCCACGGTGGGCACGAACAGTTGGGATACCGGATGCACGGAGGTGGCCAGCCAAGCCGCCAGAATCGGCCCCAGAATAAAGACGATCTCGTCAATGGCGGCTTCCATGGCGTAGGCCGTGTTGAGCAGCTGTTCGCCATCTTCCACACCGCGCAACGCATAGGACCAACGGGTTCGGACCAATGCGCCGAATGAGAACTGCGTCAGACCCATGATGATGGCCAGGGCGAACAGCAGCGGAATCGGCACGCGCACCAACGCCGCGAAGGCGAAGGCGAGCATGGCCACGATCTGCACGGCGAGCGCAAGCCGGCCCACGCGGGCTTGGCCGAAACGGTCGAAGGCGCGGGCGTAGAACGGGGTGACGCAGCTCATGGCCAGCACATAGGCGGCGCTCATGGTGCCGGCGATGGTCCAATTGTCGTAGAGATGGTTGAGCGCCAGAACGATGCCGAGACTCATCATGGAAATCGGCAATCGTGCCACCGCACCGGACAGGCAGAACGCCTTGGCTCCGGGCAGCATGAACAGGCGCTGATAGGGCGAGTGGGCAGCGGACGACTTCGAAACCGCGCGAGTCGTGGACACAATAACTCCTTACTGGTGCGTTGTCCGGCACGTGCGCCCGCCCACACGTGCCATCCGAGGGTAGCGGTTCCCCAGCAACGTCACGCGGTGCGTTTCAACCGCGGACCGGTACGTGGCCAGTCGTCCTCATCGTCGGAGATGCCTTGCGATGCATAAGGTCTCTCCACCGGTGAAGGCCGTCCGATGCTGTACAGGTCATGAGCCTTTGGGCTCAGTCGTTGTCAGATTGTTCGGGAATGCCGGAGCTCAACTCGGTAAGGATTTCCTGTTTGGTTTTCGCACGGGCGTGAAGCTCGCGCAAGCCCTCGTCGGGCTCACTGACATAGTAGAGAGTGGCGTCGATACTGTCCAATTCCACACCTTCGACCGCTGCCAGCAGCAGTCGGTACATGTCGAGCTGGGCAAGTTTGCGGGTGATGTCGTCTGGCTTGGTGGGCCGACGACCGGTTTTCCAGTCGACCACGGTAAAGCGTGCGGTGGTGCTGGACGGGTCAAGTCCACCGATGAATACCGCATCGAGTTTGCCATTGACTAGGCCCACGCCCGGCACGTCCACGACAATGGCACGCTCCGTCCACGCCGGGATGCGCTTGGCCCACGATGATTCGGCCAATCTGCGCTGCCACGCCACCAGCTTGGACTCGGTGGCATTGTCGCTACTTATGGAAGTGGCGGAGGCGGCGGATACGGCGGATGCGGATTGTTGAGCCGTGGGCTGTGGGACAGCGGGCTGCCGTGTGGATGGCTTGCGGCATTGCCGCTCCCGTTCGGCCAAATCGGCCAACATGGCTTCCCGGGAAACGAATCCCGCATCCTGACCTGTATGCGGCATACTTGATTCGGCTTCATATGCCAGTACCGCTTCATCCGGCTTACCGGCATTGATGAATTGCTCAGCCCACGCATGGAACTGCGTGCCGGCTTCGGCCGCCGGAGACGATATTCGTGGAATCGGACGGATAATGCTACGCCAGTAGAGGCGCTCCTCCCGTTCGCTCATGCCACCTACGCGGGCTTGCAGGCTTGTCACGTTCTGACGTCCGGCGGCCAGAATGCGTTGCGCCTTGGCTTTGACTGCCTCATCAAGCGACTGGCCGCTGGCGGCATCGGCCATCAAATCGGCGTCGTCCACCAGCAATTGCGCCCGTTGCAGCAGTGGACCGGCGTCTTGGTGCTGCTCAAGTGACGAGGAATCTGCGGCGATAACATCGATGCCACGTGACAGCTGTTCATGCACTGCGTCGCTGAGGGTAGCCGGCCACGGCAATTCGACAGCGGCATCCGTCTGCGTAATCGGCGTCTGCCATGCCTCCCCCACCACGGCGTCACCGTATGCCGCGGCATGCTCTCCGATAAAGAACCCTTCGGGAGGGGCAATCGCTTCGCCTTGCGCCGAGATCAGCATGGGCTTCCCGGCATTGGCGGCTTGCAGCCGTTCCACACAGTCCTGAGCCGATATCGCATGTTCACGGGCTTGGAGCGCGTCATGCACTTCAAGCCAGAAATTGGATGGCTGAGCGGCGCGAGAGCCTTTGGGCACCACTGACGGGTCCCGCCCGGATTCGCCCGTATAGGCGCAATAGGTCATCAGGGCATCTTCTCGCGCACGGGTAAGCGCCACATACATCAATCGACGTTCGTCGGCATGCAGCCGGCGCCCATATTCCTCCGCCTGCGTCAAATACCAGCCGGATGCATCCACTTCTTCCACGCCATCGCCGAATTCGCGCATGGAGCCGAACACTTCATCATCAATAAGCTCCACATCATCCAAAGCCGCCAACGATGCGATGGGGTCGGCTTCCACATCGGCATCATGGGGGAATCGCGGCAGAATGCCGGCATCGGCACGCATAGGCACGGGTACGGCGGTGGGGTTGGTGAGCCAGGAGTCGGCGGTCTCATGATATTCGGGTGCGGTCCAGTGACCTTGCTCGGTGCCTCCCGTATGGTGCTCGTCCAGCACGATCTTGAGATGGTCGCCCTGATTGCTGGGGAATCCGACGGCGGTAAGCCCCACTACCGCAACGGCATCCCATTCCAACCCTTTGGACTGGTGTACGGTCATCAGTTCCACATCCACCGGAGCGTCGGGGAGACTGGCGGCTTCATCCTCCACCGAAGCCAGATGATCCACCCATGTGATGAACCCATGCAACGAGGGAGTTTGCTCAGCGGCAATCTCTTGCGTGTACGTATCCACCAAATCCACAATCGCATCCATAGGCATATGCGCCAAAGCGGGATTGGCGCGGTGCTGCGGATTATGCAGCACACCGGCCAATACGGTGTCGATGTCAAGATCCAACGCTTCTATGCCGGCGCGAATCACGTCGCCCAGTGGCCGCCCGACGGCATCATGCACCTGACGGAGCATCACCGCGGCCCGGGTTATGGCGTTGCGCCCGTGTGCGCTCAACCGTTCAAGCAGTTTTACCAGGTCGCCGCGTAGCAATACGTCTGGCAGGAATACCGCATTGGCCACCTGATCGCGGTACTCACGCACCACAGCCGCCCATTCATTCGCTGGTGTATCCGGTTGGGCAAGGCCGGCCTGCACCAATGCTTGGAAGCGTTGTTCCGTGTTCTGTTCTTCAGCAAAACGGGCCAACATGGTCAAATCCGCTGCGGACATGGTGAATCGTGGCGTGGCCAGCAAGCGCATCAGCGATCCCGTATCGGTGTGGTCGGCGGCCACGTGCAGCAACGCCATCAGATCGCGGATTTCCGGACGTTCCAACAGCGCGGAATAGCCGACCACGAATGTGGTCAATCCGGCCTGTTCCAATGCCGCCTGATATTCGGGCATATGTGATTTGGACCGAAACAGCACGGCGACCGGCGCTTTCTGTTCGCCCGGCATCTGTTCCTGTTGTTCGGCTGCGGAACGGTGCCGTGCGATGGCCGTCTTGCAGAAACGCACTACGGCGTCGATCTCCTGCCCGGCCGTGGCGAAGCCCAGTACTCCCAATGTTCCTTCGGGGGCATCAGGCATGGGGTCGAGCGATGAGACATCGACCTCACGCATCAATGAGCTGGAAGGACGCGACGGATTGGAGCGCAACGGCAGCGTGAGATTATTGGCGGCTTCGAGCACTATACGGCTGTTTCGCCTGGTGACGGACAGCGGGAATGGCTTGTATCCGGCAGACAGGTGGAAATCTTGCTGGAACATACGGAATGCACCAGGGCTGGCACCACGCCATGCGTAAATCGACTGGAACGGATCACCCACCGCGTTGACGGCGGACCTCTGTGACGCATCCACGTGGAACAGTGCTGCCAGCAGAGCGGCCTGCGTGGTGGAGGTGTCCTGATATTCGTCGAGCAGCACGTGGCTGTACCTGCGGCGCGTACGCTCTCCGATGGAGGGGAAGCGCTCGATAAGCTGATACGCGGCAATGGTGAAGTCGGAGAATTCGGCCATATTGCGTTCCCGCTTGGCTTGGGCATAGGCCTCCACCAGCTGGAGCAGAATATCGCGTTTGCGTGTGGTCTCCAGCAGCGCACCGCAATGATAGGTGCAGCGGGCGTGCAAATGTTCGGCACGGTCATCGAGCTTGGCTTGCCAGCTGGCGTCGGTATCTTTCTTCAGTCGTTTGATCTTGGGGATTTTCGGCTCGTCCTCGGGCATGGGTTCGTCTGCAACGGCTTGTTGCAATCGATTGATGAATGCCGAATCCCATTGCCGTACTCGATTGATCGCATCATCGAAGCTGGTGCAGCCGGCACCGATCATGGCACTGCCAATGGCATCCGACAACGCCAGAACACGGTTCGCCAAACTGGAGAAGGCGCCAAAATCCTCACTGAACGCCAGATCCATGTGACTGTCGATGACTTCGGTGGCCAGTTGAAGCGCTCCGGCTGCGCTCAATGGTTGCGTGTTCTGATCGAATCCGACAAGCAGTCCATATTGGCGCACGATGGTCTGGAAGAAGGCGTCATACGTGAAAATGGCCGGCTTGAGGAATGCCCGATCAGACACCGTGGCGGTCGTAGAGCCCGCCATATCACCGGCCACTGCGGCGGAGACGCGTTCCAGCAGTTCGCCTGCGGCCTTGCGTGTGAAGGTCAGGCCCAGGATGCGTTCAGGTGCCACACCTCGATTGATAAGCGCGATGATGCGTTGGGTCATCGTAAAGGTTTTGCCGGAACCGGCACCGGCAACCACCAATACGTCAGCATCGACTGGCGCATCGATGATGGCGGCCTGTTCCGCACTGGGAGTGAACGTGCTCATGCTTGCCTCGTTTCGAAAATCGTGTCGATCTGGCCTGCACAGGCAGGGCAGACGTTCTTCATACGGCAGAATCTGATATGGGTGTCTTGCGGATGGGCCTCGATGATGGCTGATCTGCTGGCCGCCGCGGCATAGAATACGCGGGCGATCATGGTCAGCGACCATAACGTCTGCGTACCGGCGAGCGCGGCGAATTGCGCCCACGCTTCGGCACTCACACCTTCGGGAGGAGTAGCCGGATCTATGGCGGGTATGTCGAAGAAACGGTTGGGGTCTTTATACCAGTATCGGGGCGTGAACGGTTCGGCATTCAACGAGCCATCAGTGAACAGCGGCGGCTGGAAGGCACCTTCCGGAGCGTAGCTTCTGGCTGGTGCCGCATTCTGCCCGACATGGAATAGCACGCTTTGGCTGATATGCGGCATTGCGGCAAGTGCCTTGGCACCGCGCGGCCCGTCTTCGGGGAACACGAGGCCAAGCTGATAGCACACGAGCTGCAAATCATTGAAAATCTGTTTGACCGTGGGCGTTCTGCCTGTTTTGTAGTCAATGAGGCGAATGCATTCGCCGCCGTCTGCGAGTACGCGGGTTTCCATACGGTCGATGCGCCCGGACAGTCTCACGGTCAGATGCTCGTCCATGCCTTCCGGCCACCCTCCGACCAGTGCTCCCATCAGACGGACCAGCGTGTTCCGACCGATTGGGTGCAGGCCGGGCACGGCATTGTATGCGTCGAGTATGTCACGCACATCGAATCGTGCGGCAAACTCCCGTTCGCATTCGGCACCGGCCAATGCGCCAATGCTGAAGTTGCTGGAGTTCTTGCCAAGATACGTTTCCGGATCGGCGTCGCTGCGCACAAAGTAATCGGCGATGTTGCGCAGGGTATCCGCCGCGGACTCGTCCTTACGGGTGGCCTCATAGCGGTTCCGGGTGTCGGCTATGGCATTCGGATCAGGACGTTTGCTCTGATAGATGGCATTAAGCCGTGCCGAGACAGCCTCGATGCGACGTTCCGTGCCGGCCGTGGAGTCCAAGCCCAGTGCGGCCAACGCCTGGGCATTGTGGGAAAGATGGTCCAGCCCTTCCTCGCTGCCTTGCTGCGCAACCGCATGGATGAGGGTTCCGAAACTGGTGGCCACGGAGCTGGGGCGAGGACCGGCGAACCGGTTCTCCAGCATCCAGCACACCGGGCACGCCCATAGGCTGTCGACCGCCGATGGAGATAAGGTGACCATGGGCGCGGCCTGCGCATCCGTCTTGCCTTTCCCTGTTTGGATACCGTCAGACTGTACACCACCAGATGACGCGCTGTCGGATGAGGCACTGTCAGATGAGGCATCGCCAGATGACGCACCGCCAGATGACGCGCTATCCGATTGGGCCGGCGATTCCACAAACGCCCAGCTCTGCGGATTTGCGGCGCGCACACCATGCTCTAACAGGAGTGTCAACGCAATCGCGGCGTCCTTTGCGGCAGCCTGCTGCGGTTGAGCAGTGGCCAGAACCGCGCGGGCGGCGCTGACCAACCCACGTGGGTCGGCGTCCAATCCGGCCAGATCATATTCGGCGAATCCCGCATGTGCCCCCACTGTGGTGAAAGGCGCCTGTTGCCGGTTGCGCGGATAGTATTCCGGCAGATACCCGAAGAGAAAGTCCGAGGGGCTCATGCTGTCGTTCCATACCGCGCTGATCATGATTCGCCGTGCACGGGTCAGCGCGACCAGGAAACTCTTCTTCTCGCCCGACAATACAGCCGCGAACCGCGGATCATGCCCGGTTTTGTCGCTTTCTTCAAGCGCTCCCCTCAGCACGAGCTCGGCAAGGTCTTCACCACCGAACATGGTGTTGCGCCCGGCGAGGTTCGGCCACACGTCTTGCTGGACCACCGGTATCCACGCATATTCCCAGTGGCGTCCGGCCGCGCCTGCCGGCGTAGTCAATGTCACCGCGTCTTCCACCGGTCCTATGTGGGCCAAGGAATCGGCCTGCACTTCCATGCCCCGAACCTGTGCCATGAATGACGTGATGTCTCGACTGGCGGTGGAATCATCGGCGAACTGGAACAGGCGCATTGCCGCGTCCAGCCGGTCATTGGCCGTACGCCCCTCTGCCGTGTTGAATAATGCCGCACGCTGCCAGACCGGTGCCAGACCGGTGGCGTTCCACGCAACAGACAGCGCATAGCGCGGCTGTACGCGCTGGCTTGCCGGCAGCCGCTCCAAGCCGGAAGCAACGCTGCCCACCAGATGCCACAGGTTCGCAAAAGCGCGGGCCTGAGGGTCGTTGCCGAGCACCGCGTGGATGGATGCGAGCGCAGCCTGCGCCGGCGCGGCGGCATCATCAATGGCAAGCATCACGTACAGCGCGTCAACGCCAAAGGCCAAGTCATCGCCGGACGGTTCACCGAGTATTTCGACAGACACTGGCAACGAAGTCACTGACGACGAAACCGCTGACGTCGAAACCACTGACGAGGATGTTTCACGACCTGTTTCACGCCGTGTTTCATGGTATGTTTCACGCAATGTTTCCCATGCCGTCGTCAGAGAGGTCAGCATGGCATCATCCGTGGCGAGATGCGCCAGCGACTCCAACGACCCCATGGCCGATTCGATCGGCGCAAGCCTTGCGGGACGCCCCTGACCGGGTTTGGCCCCGGCACTCACCAACGGGCCGTTCATCAACGTGGCCACTCTAGTCCTTATATATGCCGCGCAGGAAGCCAACGTCATCTGGCATTCCGCTATTCCCTCGGCACGCAATCGGGCAAGCTCCACAAGCGCGAACAATCCCTGCACGAAAGTCTCGTCCTTCAAAGGACGGGTGACCGACGAATACCGCACCGGCACACCATCTCGGCGCAGTCGTTCGCCGAACAGCCGCACGGCGGCATTGTCGTGGGTGATGACCGCCATGTCGTTCCACCGAATATGCCGGTCAAGATGCGCCCGCTTGATGCGCCAGACCACATCATCCAGCTCCTCACGTGAGGACCGGTACAGGCCGGCGGTCACTGTGCCGTCCGACTGATAATTCGCTGCATCGACTCCGCCCAGTATGGCGGTCAGCTTGCCGGGACGCTCGGCCGGAGGCAGCGGCTCGTCTTCCGGCGAGGGAATCGACAGCGAAATACGAGACGCGATCACATCAGCCATCGTCATGTGCGACTGATCAGCGACGGCACTGCCGCCAACCAGCTGTTCTTCCTTGGCCTTCAGCCGCCCTTCCACGGCACGGCGCATCAGATATTCCGGATACGATCCGCGGAAGGTCTGCACCGATTCATCCGGGTTGCCGACCAGCACCAACTTGACGCCGGCATTCCCCAACTCCTCCAAGAAGCGCATACCGGCCAGCGTGGTGTCTTGAACATCATCCACAACCAGCAGCCGGGGCAAGCCCAACGCCTCCATACGCATAGGCCGGCCGGAATCATCCGCGTGATCGGCGGCGAATGCCTCACGCACCACACGAGCGCCTGCCACCAGCAAATACGAGGCATCCAAACGGTATTGCCCCGGATATACCGCGCTTTGGGCTGCAATATATTCGCGGCGCAACGCGAAAGCCAAACGCCATTGCACCGACAATCGCGCGTCCTCCGTCACGGCGTCCAAAAGACGTGGCTCTTCGTGAACGCCTACACCGAGCTCGTCCAATCGGGCCAGCATATCGCGCAACTGGCTGATAAACGCATCTGAAATACCTCGCGTGAACCTATCCGCGCTGGTCGAGCCGCCTGCCGACGTCGGAGACGGCGAATCCGACCCTTGTTGCGGGAGGCTTGATTGTGCGGAAGCGGCAGAGCCGGGCATCTCGCCGGCACCGGCATCGCGTATGAGTTTCGCCCAGTCATCCTGGGCAAAGTAGACGCGCAGCAAATCACAGGTGCCGCAATCATCTCCCGCTACGGCATGGCGCAGATGCACGGCCATGACTTGACGCAGCAAAGCATCCTGTTCCGCACCGTTCAGCAATCGAGGCGACGGCAATCCAGTTCCCTCGCGCGAAGCCGATATGGCCCGGAATGCCACGGCACCCAGCGTGGTGACCGGCCTGGCCTGCACGGAAAACCCGAGCTCACGAATCACCCGATTGCCCAATGCGTCGGCGGCCACACGGCCGGATACGGCCATCACCGCCTGCGTGCCACCGTAGCGGCGCAGCCCCGCCATCAACACCGATAAGGCGAATTCAGTTTTGCCGCTTCCAGGCGTGCCGACAATCAGCCTCGCCGCTCCATCACGGTCGATGCCGTCCAGCACTGTTCCAGGTTCAAGTCTCGTCATCATGGCTCCAGCCTAAACCCGACCGTCACAGAGGGAAAAATTTTACCGAACCCGACGAAGAATCGTACCCTTGACGGTATCCTGTAGAACGAATGCAGGGAGAGCGCATTTTCCAAGGAGGGAGGGAACAGATGGACAACATTCCGATGAGACCGCCGAAGCTGCCCGGATATGATTTCGTCCAGATGTTGGGAAGCGGTGCCACCGCCACGGTGTACCTATATAACCAGCGTATGCCCGCACGCCCGGTGGCGGTAAAGGCCAGCGCCAAAACCCTTGACCCACGGGCCGCTGCCCTGTTCAACCGCGAGGCCAACTTCATGGCCAAGCTGTCATCCCACCCGTACATTCTGCCGGTATATGGTGCCGGCGTCACCTCCGATGGCCATGGCTACATCGTCATCGAATATGCGCCGGGCGGCACCTACAACAGCATCATGAAGGCCCGGTCCATGACCTGCGAGCAGGTACTCGACCTCGGCATCAAGCTGTCAAGCGCGCTGCTCACCGCGCATCGCAGCAATATCATCCATCACGACATCAAGCCCAGCAACATTCTCATCACCTCGCAGGACTTGCCTGTTCTGGGTGATTTCGGTATCTCCACCGATGTGTATGACCGCACCGAAACCGGATTCTCGCCGCCGTGGGCACCGCCTGAGGTGCTTCAGCATCTGACCAATGGTTCGGAAGCCGCCGACATCTATTCACTGGCGGCCACCCTGTACGCCATGTTCGTCGGCTGCTCGCCATTCCAGCACGATTATCACCCGCGTTCGCAATCGGAACTGATTTCGCTGATCGTCAACCAGCCATTGCCTCGCCTCAACCGCCCCGACGTGCCGGCCGATGTGGAAGCGGTGCTGCGCCGGGCCCTGAACAAGGACCCCGACCAGCGGTACTACTCCGCGTTGGAGTTCGCACGTGCCATGCAGCGTGTGCAATTCGCATATTTCGGGCATGCCACTCCCGTTACCGTGGAAGGGATGCCGGCCTATCCCAAAGACATCGAGCGTCGGCGCCGGGCCACGGACCAGCGAGATCAGATCACCCGTTCGTCACGGCGATGGGTCAAACCGGTGGGTATTACCGTCGGTATACTTGCGGCGATCACCGCAGCGGCACTGATATTCGCCTTCGTGGTCGTTCCCCGCATGGACAGCGCCACCGGATCAGATACCAAACAGGTGGCGACGCCCGGCACCAAGGATGATGACAACAACCGCAATAATCAGGATGACGTGATCACCGATACCGCGAACGCCCAGATTCCTTCCCCGGAGAATCTGAACGGCACCTATGCGGCGGATGGGTCATCCGTGACGTTCACCTGGACGAATCCAGACCCGCAAAGCGGTGATACCTATGCGTGGGCCATAGTGCAGGGCAGCAATACCGACCAGAGCGCGCAAACCGTCACAACGTCAGATCCCACGGTGACCGTCAACGCGCAGGAAGGCTCGCAGACCTGCATTCAGGTGTCCATTGTGCGCAAGAACCGCCAGATGTCCGTCAGCCCCGCCATCGCCTGTGCGGCCAAGCCGCAAGAATGATCCGCTCGCCACTGCCGGGCATGCCACCCTGGCATTGCGTATCGCATCAGACGTGCGCCCAGCAGCGGCGAATTCACCAAATGGACAACAGGAACGGCAGGTATTGGAACCGTAAAGCGTTGTCATTACACCAGCAACCAGAGAAAACAGGGGTCAGGGAGTTCAGATGGCCACATCGTCCCAGTCATACGATCGTCGCCGACGCATCAGCGCGGCTTTGCGCCGCCTTATGCCCTCCGGAGGGCATACGTGGACGGTTCCCGTAATCACGCTCCTGCTGCTTCTGGGACTTGTTGCCGGCGCGGTGATCATGAGCACCGTCACGCGCCGCCATGTGCAACTGGACGATGGCACCGTATGGGTCACTTCGCTGAAAAACCAGAAGGCCGCACGATTCAACGTAAAGAACAAGGAGGCCGACGCCGGCGTCTCCTCCTCCGCCCCACGATTCGACATCGCACAGCATAATGGCGACACCATCCTGACCGAAACGACCAAAGCCTCCACCATCAAGGCATCCACGGTCAGCACCGGTGTCAAGACCGACATCAAAGCCAACACCACCACTGTGGTCGGCGGGGATACCGCAGCCCTGATCAACGAGAAGACCGGCAATGTGTGGACCGGCTTGTCGGAAAACCTTGATTCCGTGACCCCCACCACTTCCGATCCGAAAATAAAGCTGGGCGAGGGCGGGCGCATCGCAGTAACCCACGATGGCAAGGTCTACGGATACCGTCCATCCGACGGTATGGTGCTGCGTCTTGACAATCCCAGCAGCGCCAAGGCCAAAACCCTCGAATCGCTGACCGACGGCAAGCAGCAGACCGTTGAAAGCTTTACCGTCATCGGGAGCACGCCGGTAATCGCAACCGGCAAAACCGTCATATTCAAGGGCGGCCGCGTCGATGTCGACACGACCGGCACCCTCACCCTTCAGGAGCCTCCCACCGATGACATACAGTCCGATTGGGTGGCCGCGGCATCACCGAGAGGCCTTGCGCTTATCCCGTTGAAGTCCAATGCCAAGGCGAATTTCATAGCCAACGGGGGCAAGGCGAATCCGGCACGACCGGTATCGTCCAAGGGCTGCGTGTACTCGGCTTGGAGCCAGAAGGCCAGCAACTACATTCGCGCCTGCTCCCCCACGGATACCAGCGTCAAGCCGCAAACCCTCGAATCCGTCAATACTACTTCCGAATTGGTGTTCCGCACCAACCATCGCCTTGTGGTGCTCAACGACACGGTTAACGGCAATGTGTGGAACCCTGAGGATTCCACCAAAGTCATCAAAATACAGTGGAACAAAATACAGACCGAGCAGACCGAGAAAGAACAGCAGAACAACGACTCGGCCAACAACCACCACGACTTCTCCAAGACCTGTTCCGCACAATCCGGCCAAATCAAAGCCGAGGATGATGAAATCGGCGCACGAGCCGGTTCGGAACAGATTCTCGACGCGCTGCGCAATGACGAGCAGACCGATTGTTCCGTACTGAAAATCACCAAGGTTGGCGCACCAAACAACAAAGACGTCACCATTTCGCCGATTTACGACGGCCGGTATCTGCAACTCGATGCCTCCGCCGCATCCGCAGGCACCGTTACCTTTACTTACGATATTTCCGATGGTCGCGGCCAGACCTCTTCCGCCACGGTGACCGTAACCCTGAATGATGGAGGCAACCACGCTCCCGTACAGTTCGACACTCCTCCCGAGATCGATGTGGAGCAGGGAGCCAGTTATACCGCCAATGCGCTGAGCAGCTTCAACGATCCGGATGGAGACCCGCTCACTCTGGTCTCCGCTGTGGCCCAGAACACCGACCAGGTGCAGGTGTCCACCCGAGCCGACGGCCAGCTTACGTTCAACACCGGTGCGCTGGCGTCGGGACGTGTGGGCGTCGAGGTCACCGTCTCCGACGGCACGGCAACCGGCACCGGCATGGTGTATTTCTCGGTCAAGCCCGCGAACACCTTGGCCGCGGTCATCGACCCGGTAGCGAAAACCACCGTTCCCAACACGGATACCGTCGTCAAGCTGTCCTCTTATGTGCATGGCACTTCCTTGCAGCCGGCACAACTGACTCAGGTGGATACGCCCAACGGCGCTTCGACGACCACCAATGCGGCGGATATGTCGTTGACGTTCAAGGCCACCAATCCCGGCACCTATTATGTGCCCTACATCATTACTCAAGGTTCGATTCCGGCCACCGGATTGGCTCGAGTCGAGGTGCAGCCTGCCACCGGCGAGGCCGCCAAACCGGTTGCCGCCAACGATGTCGCCCTGCTTGGCGCGGATAATACCGCCATTGTGGAGCCGCTCACCAATGACGTCGATCCGATGGGCGGTGTGCTGTCCGTCACCACGGTGAGCGCACCGGCCGACTCCGGCATCAAGGTTGGTCTCGTCAGCCATAAGCGCGTGTATATCACCGCGCGTCAGGTGCCCACGAAGCCCGTCGCCCTTACCTACACCGTGGCCAACGCCTCCGGAACCGCCAAGGGCACCATCGTGTTGCAGCCGCCGGCTCTGGCCACCTCGAATTCAGTGCCCAAGGCCAGCAATATCAATGCCCAGGTGCGTACCGACGGCATCGTGTCCGTGGATGTGCTTGACCATGTGGCCTACTCGGATGGCACCACGGTCAAACTCAAGAACAACCTGCAATACGACAAGGGGACGTTCAAGGGTCTGGCCTTCGTCTCTGGAGACACGGTCCGCTACCAAGCATCCAGCGAGACCGGCAACTTCCCCATCACCTATACGGTTGAAGACAATCTGGGTAATGTGGCTTCCGCCAATATCACCATTACCGTGCATAAGAGCGACGCAGCGAGCAAGGCCGCGCCAACCCCGCATGACGCCGAAGCGCAGGTTGCCGCCGGGCAGAAGGTCCGCATCCCCATCACACTGACCGGCATAGACACGGATGGCGACGACGATCAGCTGTTGGGTCTGGGCAACAAGGCACCCACGCTGGGCCGCATATCCGAAGTCGGTTCCGACTACTTGGTCTATGAAGCGTATCCGGATTCGTCCGGCACCGACACCTTCTCCTATGCCGTGGAGGATTGGACCGGTCAGCGCGCACAGGCGCAGATCCGCGTGGGCGTATTCCAAGGATCGTCCGACTCCGGCGTATACGCCAGGGATGACGAAATCACGTTGAGGCCCAATACGGCCGCAACCGTGCCGGTCGCGCAGAACGACATCTCCGGCGACAACACCAATCTGACCGTCGACAAGCATGTCGAGGTCCAAGGTCTCGACGGGGTGAGCGTGAAAGACAATATGATCTCCTTCACCACGCCCGGCAGCGCCACCACCGACTATATCGCCTACACGGTCAAAGACAAGGCCGGCTTGTCCGATACGGCCACCCTCACGGTAAACGTGGATCCGAGTGCCGCCATCGAGCCGCCTACCGCCTACGACTATCGTGTGCCGTCCGCCGCCACCATCGATAAGAAGTCCGTGGATGTGGATGTTTCCCAGTGGATCGCCAATCCTTCCGGCACAGCCAATGAGCTCAAGGTCGGCGTGCATCCCTCCGCCAGCGCTCACGCTCACGTCAAGGGCGGCGAGCATTCGACCACCATCACCGTCGACCTGACGTCACAGGCGCGAGCCGTGCCTTACACGGTGACCAATACGAAATACAACATCACCTCCACCGCGTTCATCCAGGTACCGGCCTATGGTGTCTTTCCGCCCACGCTGCGTCCCAAGGCACCGGAATTGAAGGTCAACTCGCGCGAGACCATTGAAATCAACATCAATGACTATGTCCGCGTCGGCGCCGGCAAGGAACCGTATATCGAAAGCGCTGATTCCGTCAGCGCCACCAAGGCTTCCAACTCCGATTTCTACGTGAACGACAAGACCCTGAAGTTCACTGCGGCAAAAGACTACGCAGGCCCCGCCTCCATTACCTTTACCGCTGTGGATGGCAAGCAGGGATCGGATAAGACCAAGATCATCAATTCCGCAGTGATCACTCTCCAGATCACGGTGATAGGCCGCGATGTGCCGCCGCCCACGTTCTCGTCCTCCACTATTGATGTCGAGGCGGGCGCGGACCCCAAGACCGTTGATCTGACGGCGCTCACCCATGCACCGTCCGGCGTGTATGACGACGAAAAGCAATACACGTATTCCGGTGGAAGCTCATCATCCAGGCAAATCACCGCAAACCTGTCCCGTTCCGGTAGCTTGCAGGTTTCCGCCACCAAGGATGCCGCTCCTGGCACCACCGCGTCCATTCCCGTGCAAATCGCATACGGCGCGGGCACCGTGAATGCCGGTGTGACCGTGCGCGTAGTGTCTTCGACCCGTCCGCTGACACGCGTCGGCAACAAGACGTTGAAGATCAAGGCCGGTGCCAGCGATGCCGTGAACGTGCTTACCGGCGCGTACAATCCGTTCCCCGATTCCTCGCTGACCGTCATCAGCTGCAAGGCGGATGACGCCGCCAAACTCACCATCGCCGGATGCGATGCCTCCGGAAACATCACCATCGCCGTCGCATCCGATGTAGGTGCTTCCACGAACACCGTGCTCGTCACCGTGCAAGACGGCACCAAGTCCAAGGATCGTGAAGTCACCGCATCGATTACCGTGTCCGTGATCGACAAGCCCGAGCCGCCACTGCTCTCCCCCGTAGCCGGGGAACCGCAGGACAGCGCGGTCAGCCTCACATGGACGCCCGGTGCCGCCAATGGCAGCCCGATCACCAACTACAAGGTCAGTTGGACCGGTGCCGTCACCGGAGAGAAGGATTGCGGTGCCGTCACCTCATGCCAGGTCACTGGTCTGAAGAACGGCAAAACCTATTCCTTCACCGTCGCCGCGCGAAATGACGTCGGCTGGTCCAAGCCGTCCACCGCCGTCGAAGCCACACCGGACAAGGTGCCGTCCGCTCCCACCGATGTTACGGTCACAGGTGGCAATAAAACCGCCAAGGTGACGTGGAAAGCGCCGAGCGGTGATTTCAGCGCCGTCGACAACTATTCGGTGACCGTCACCGGTGCAGGTGCTCCGCAGACCAAGGAAACCGGCAATACGGCCACCGAGCTGTCGTTTACGTTCAACAACAACGACATTTCCGATGGCACCGCCATTACGGCGACCGTCAAAGCCCATAACAAAATCAATTGGAGTGCCGAGTCCGCCGCATCGCCGTCAGAGAAGATCTGGGGAGACCCGGATGCGCCGAACATTGCGTTGTCGAACGACGACACCACGGTAACGGCGAAAGTCACTCTCGGCAATAACCGCAATGCCGGCTGCCGGCGAATTTCCTTGGGAGGAGACGTCAAGGACACCATCGATTGCAGTGACAGTGGCGCTACGTTCGATATCAATGAGAACGATTTGAACACCCGGGAAATCACCGTAACGGCCACCGTGGTGCCGCAGCGCGATGCTTCCTCCGGCACGGGCAAGAGCAGCTTTGTCCCGCAGTACAAGGTCCAGCCGCCCACTGACGTCTACACCACCGGATCCGGCAGTACATGCACCGTGCATTGGACCAAGCAGGGACATGCGCAGTCCTACAGCGTGACTGCCGATGGCATCGATTCCGGTACAGCTACTAACCGGAACTCACTCGACTTCCGAATGAGTCCTTGGGCCAAATGCAACACCGCATCGGTGCAACAGGTGTTCAACGGCGCTACCAGCGACGCCGTCACCGGAGGCCCGCACAATGGCGCTCCTTACACCTATGAGAAGAAGGCTGTAATCAACAAACCGCAGGAGCTGCGCTGGTCAGACAACGCTCACGTCATTAACGTCACCGGCGGTTCGGTTGATGTCTATGGCAAGTCGGCCACTGTACAAATCATCATCAATGGCCAACCGTTCACGTGGAACTCCGGCCAGCCATTGGATGTCACCGACTTGGCCGTGGCCGCCGATGGCAACTACGCGTGGAGCGTCAAAGTCACCGGCGGGCCGGGATACTCCGGTCTCGACAACACTGCGGACGGAGGCAGCGTCGCGGGCACACGTCCCTCTGACTCCTCGGAGGGGACCAAGTCGCTCAAATCCGGTACCGATGTCACCACTTTGGCCAAGAACCCCTGGATTCTTGGTTTCGGCAATACCCCAATATCGTCAACCACCATTCACAAGCAGTAGGAGAACATCCATGAGCGAGAACATCGATGACGCGACGCAGTTGTCTGACACGACCCGTCTGTCCGACAGCACGCAGCTATCCGACAGCACGCACTTGTCCGACGCCACGCACCTGGCATCCGCACCACACACCGGCACGACCCCAAGCACCGAGTCGGCGCCGCAGTCCGTTGCGCTGCCTAACCTGCCGCAGCGGCCGTCACAAGCGCCGTCAGAAAAGCCGTCTCCTACTACTGATGCCGCCTCCATTCCTGCGGGCGATGACAGCACCGTGCTCAAGCCGCGCAAGGGATCGACGCCAGCCATCCCGCAGCAGGCCACCGCGCAATCCCAGCCGCAATCACAGCCGCAGCGTCAGTCGAGCAAAGCCGCGCAAGCAGCCGCATCGGCACTGCCCGCCAGCATCAATTCCGGACTACTGCCCCAGCCCACGGCTCAGGTCCGGGATTTCCAGCAGTCCTTCAATGCGCTGGTCGAAAATGTCTCCAAGGTGGTTATCGGCAAGACCATCCCTATCAAGCAATGCGTCACCGCACTGATGGTCGGTGGCCATATTCTGCTTGAAGACAACCCCGGCACCGGTAAGACCCAGTTGGCCCGAGGCTTGGCCAATTCCATTTCCACCGGTTTCAAGCGTGTTCAGTTCACGCCCGATCTGCTGCCTTCGGATGTGGTGGGTGTGACTTTCTACGATCAGAAGCGCGGAGAATTTGAGTTCCGCGAAGGCCCGATTTTCGCCTCCATCGTGCTGGCCGATGAGATCAACCGTGCATCGCCGAAGACGCAGTCCGCACTTCTGGAGGTTATGGAAGAGCAGAAAGTCACCGTTGACGGCGTCACACATGATGTGCCGCAGCCGTTTATCGTGATCGCAACCCAGAACCCCATCGAGCAGCTCGGTACCTATAAGCTGCCTGAGGCGCAGATGGACCGATTCCTTATCAAGACGTCAATCGGCTACCCGGGCCATGATGTGTCCGTCGATATCCTCAAGCAGGTCGATATCACCGACCGTGCGCAGACCATTTCCCCGGTGCTGAGCGGTGACGATGTCATGCGGCTGCGTCAGGTGGCCACCGAAATCTATGTGGATGATGCGATTCGTGAATACATCGTCAGGCTCGTCGAGGCGACCCGCCACAACGAGAAGATCACGGTCGGCTCCTCCATGCGTGGCGCTTTGGCACTGACCCGATGCGCCCGTATCTGGGCCGCGGCCGATGGCCGTGCCTACATGGTGCCGGATGACGTCAAGGACCTTGCAGTGGCCGTGCTCGCACACCGTATCACGCTGACTCCGGAAGCCACCTTCGATGGCGCGACTCCGGAAAGCCTGATCGCACAGGTGCTCGAAGACGTTCCCTCCCCCACCATCGGTTCCTGATAGGGCCCGGAAAGGTATCCGACCATGGCATCTACATCCGCCGCATTACGCCGTCGCCGGCGCGCTGAACGCATGTTCAAGCGCGCGGTAAGACGCATCAGACGGTTCTTCGCATCCTACGTCTCGCCCTTGGGCTGGGCGGTAACGGGCGCAGGCATCGCATGCCTTATTGCGTTCCCGTTTCTGGGCTGGTATGAGCTGCTCGTATTCGGCATCGTGGCGATGGTGATGATGCTCGCGGCAATCGTGCTTTCCCTCGGCAACACACGCTTCCACGCGTCCATCGTCGTATCCAATCATCGCGTGACCGTGGGAGACACCGTATCCGTTATCGTCGGCATCGACAACACCGGCAGAACGCCGACGACCACGGCACGCGGATATCTGCCAATCGGCGATGCGCATGAACGATTCAACATCCCCATGCTGGCTCCCGGGCAATCCAAGCAAACCGATGTGGAGTTCCGTACCGTATCGCGCGCAATACTGCCCATCGGCCCATTGCGCATCCGCAAGGGAGACCCGTTCGGTCTGGTGCGTCACGAAAAGGAGCTGGCCGACCGCATCACCGTATTCATCCACCCTCGTACCGTGCGTCTCGATACTCTGAATGCCGGCGTGCCCCGCGACCTGGAAGGCCAACCATCCGGCCAGATCGTGGATGATGATCTCGACTTCTACGGATTGCGCGAATACGAGCCGGGCGACGACGTGCGTAACGTCCACTGGCTGAGCTCCGCGAAAACCGGCACGTTGATGATTCGCCAATATGAGGCCACGCGCCGCACCGACACCTCGGTGACCATCAGCGTGAACCCGGACGAATACGTCAACGGCGAGGAATTCGAGATGGCGGTGTCCATCCACTCCTCCATCGGCGTCAAATGCCTGCTGCAGGATCGTCCATTGTTCTGCCACGCGGGCAACGCGCACGGCCAGCCGCGCAACGCCATGGAGTTCCTCGACAACGCCAGTGCCATAGAGCCTGATCGTGAGGATAATCCGAATCTCGCCGAGGGCACGCTGAAGCACAGTCCTGATGCTTCGTTCTATTTTTTCACTGTTGGATCGCTGAAAGACATCGAGCAAATCAAGCGCATGACCTTGGCCTTGCCCCGATCGGCCAGCTGCGTGGTATTGCAGGCCAGCGCCGGCGCCAATCGCGGCATCAGAAGATTCGCCAACTTCACATTGGCCATCATCGGCGACCTCGATGATCTCCCGCTGATCATGGGGGTGCTCGCATGACCTTCGACCAGTCCAGTATCACCAATACCAATACCGCTGCGTACGCCGGATCGAGCGGCACATACACCGGCACTTCCTCCGGCACGTACACCGGGACCTCCACCACCACCGGCTCCTGGGCCGACTCCACACATTCGGTTATCTGGATGACCAGAGGCAATGTGCTTCGCGGCATGGGCCTCAGTCGCCAGCCGTGGGGCAAACGAATCGCCAGCCTCGTACTCATAGCGGCGATGATGTTGCTGGCGCAAGCCAATCTCATCGACGTGTACGGCGGCGTGGCCACTTGGGCGATTGCCGCTGTACCGGCCACCTTGCTGGGCGCGATCATCGCTCTGGCGGGCATGTTGCCGGCGTTGCGACTGTGGTGGCAAATCGTGTTTCTGGCGTTTGCCCAATTCATCATCGGCCCGGTGGTAACGCTGAGTTCCACTACGTCCCATTACGTGATTCCCACCTTGAAGACCTTGAGTTCAGGTTGGGAAATGACGTTTGGCTCGTTCAAGTACATTATTTCCGTCGATCCGCCTCTGGGCACGCAAGACGGCGTGCTGATGGCGGTATGGACCATCGGCCTGTGGCTTACGTTCTTCACCGGCGTGTTTGCCATTAATGCCAACGCATGGTTGTCTCTGGTGGGAGTGCTGCCCCTTGCGGCGGCCGTGGCCGTATGTGCCCTGCTGGGCACAGACAGCGGCTGGCAACGCGCCATCTGCGGTATTGCCTTTGCCTTGCTGCTGATTATCTGGCTGTCTTGGCGTCTTGAACTGCTGGAATGGGGGCGCTGGATATCCGCGCTGATCATCGTCGTGCTCGCTGCCGGCCTTGCTTTCGGGGGCACGTTGCTGGTGCCACAGGACCGTTTCGTGCTGCGTGACCGCTACGATCCGCCGTTAAGCCCCTACGATTACACCAGCCCGCTCAGCGGCATGCGATCCTATATCAAGGACCACAAAAAAGACGTGTTGCTGACCGTTCATAATCTGCCGGCCGGAACACCGGTCAAACTTGCGGTGATGGATCGATTCGATGGCACAGTATGGAACCTGTCCGATTCTTCCGAAGCCACGGACTCCTCGAATTATCATCGCGTGGGCACCACGATCAAGGCGGATGAGCAGGGTAAATCCTTCACTGCGACCTTCACCGTCGATCAGGAACTGACCGACACCTGGCTGCCGCTGGCGGGAGCGGCCACTGGCGTGAGCTTCGCCAACGATGCCGACAACGGCAATGACACGTTTTACTACAACACGGATACCGATTCCGCCATTATTCCCGCCGGCACGCGTAAAGGCCTCACCTATACCGAATCCGGCATTATCGCCCGCAAGCCCACCGATAAGCAGATCAGCAGTGCGGCTGCGGCCCGCATCACCCAACCAGAAGCCCAGGATGTTCCCGATTCGGCCAGCAAACTGGCCACGTCCATTGCCGGCGGGCAGTCCTCGGGCGGTGCCGCAGCCACGGCGTTGGCTGACACATTGAAAGACTCCGGATGGTTCTCTCATGGACTTGAAGGCGACCATCCCTCCGATGCCGGCCATGGCAACTACCGCATCAACAAGCTGCTGGCAGGCACGGCCATGGTGGGCGACTCCGAGCAATATGCCTCCGCCATGGCACTGATGGCTCGTGATCTGGGACTGCCCTCCCGTGTGGTCCTGGGCTTCCTGCCGAAAAACGAGGATGGCGAAATCACCGATGCCCGCACGGAGAAGACCTCGGGCAATGGCACCAAAATCGAATTCACCGGCAACGATGTCACCGCTTGGGTGGAAATCAAATTGCAGGGCCTGGGATGGGTGGCGTTCTATCCGACGCCCAAGGAGACCAAGATGCCTGATGAAAACCAGAACCTGACGCCGCCGAATCCGCAGACGCTGGTCCGGCAACCACCAGTGCCGTTGACCGATCCGCTGCGCGATCAGACGCAAGCCAAGGGCCAAAGCTCATTGGCCGGCGCCGACGCCGATGATTCGCCGACCAACCTGTTCTGGGCGCGGTTCTGGCGAGTGACCCGCAAGGTGGCCCTGTACGGCAGCCCATTGTGGACCCTACTCATCGCCTGCGGTCTGATTCTGATGTTCAAGGCCATACTGCTGGCACGAGCGCGGCGGCATGGCAGTCCGAAAGCCCGTGTGGCAGCAGGTTGGAATGCCATACGCATGCTTGCCGAGCAAAGCGGCATCACAGCCAAGGGCACTCGTCGAGATCAGGCCGGTGCCATCGCCCGTCAACTCGGCACAGATGACCAGGCTTTGATCCAGCTTGGCCGGGAAGCCGACTACGCCACGTTCTCGGGGCAAGACATTGAATCGGGCCAAGCCACCACATATTGGGCAGGAGTCGACCAATTGCGCAAGGCAATGCTCGCTTCTTTGCCGCGTTTCAGGAGGATACGTACACGACTTTCCCTGAAAAGCGTGGCTATACTGTCAAATGGGCACGCAGCAAAGCCGCACACGACGCATGTCAAGCGCGCGCATAAGAAGGGGAAGGCGTCATGACCACAGGCTCCATCCGTATCGCGATGACCAGTGACGTGGGTCTTAGGCGCAAAAACAACCAAGACACCGGATTCGCGCAACAAGGCGTGTTCATGGTCTGTGACGGCATGGGCGGCGGCAAAGGCGGCGAGCAGGCAAGCCAGTTGGCTGCCCAGCATTTCGCACAATTGGCCGCCATGCCTTCACGCACCCGTCAGGATATCGACGACACCTTGGCACGGGCCCAGCACGACATTCTCGATCTGGGAGACCGCCTTGGCGGCGTGGCCGGCACAACCTGCTCCGGTTTGGTACTGCCCCAAGATCATGCGGATTCCGCCAGCGCCCGCAGCGCTGCTTTGTTCAGTGACGCCGATGATCAGGACTTCTCGGACCAGACCTATGTGGTCAATGTCGGCGATTCCCGCACCTACCATCTCAGTCCGTTGGCGCATGCCGATGCTCCCGCCACGGATATCATTCCCGTGTGGGACGCCGCTTCGCTGACCCGCATCACGCGAGACCATTCCCAGCGCCAAGAAGCCATCGATTCCGGGCAGATGTTGCCGGAAGAGGCGGAGGCGACCATTCCACGCAACATCATCACCCAATGTCTGGGTGATCCGGATGGCATCATGCCCGACGTATATGTCGCCGATCTGACCGGCCGCTTCATCATCTGTTCGGATGGATTGCATGGCGAGGTGCCGGACGAACAGATCGCGGCCATCGCCGCGGCGCATTCCAGTCCGCAGGAGGCCGTGGACGCCTTGGTGGCGGCCGCTCTTGATGCGGGCGGAACCGACAATATCACTGTGATTGTGGCCGATATGCCATTGACCGAACCCGAACATCATGCGTTCAGCGCATTCAGGCTGGACGAAGGTGAGGATATCGGCGCCATTGAAGACGCAACACTACAAACACTACGGACCATACGTTCGGCATAACCGAGCGAACATAAGGAGGTAATCCCATGGTTGATTATGATGCTGCGGTCGCTGCCGTTCAGGATCCGAACGCGGATCCGATTCTGCTGGCAAAAATCGCCTACGAGAATCCGGAATTCGGTGCCAATGTCGCCGTGAATCCGCGCTGTTATCCCGGCTTGAAGCGTTGGATCGCCGAGTTCGGTGACGATCGCGCCCGCGAGACCCTGGCGCAATACGGGTTCACTGCCGAGGCATTCGGCGGCCCGGTTCAGGATCAGAAAGCCACGGCACAGGCGGCCCAGCAGCCCGCCGCCGAACAGGCTCAGCAGCCCGCGGCTCAGGCGACATTCGAGGAGCCTGTGGCCACCAATCCTTACGGTTTCACCGCCGAACAGGCCCTGACCACCACCGACCAGATGCAAATCGCCCAGATTGCCCAGTACGCGCCTGAACTACGCGCCTGCATCGCACGTAATCCCAACACCTATCCGGCACTGATCGAATGGCTGGGCCAGCTCGGCGACCCGGCAATCAACGCCGCTCTGGCTTCCCGTCAGTGAAAGGACGGCATCATCATGGCCAAACTTCCCTACCCTCCAGCACCTGAACTGGGTTGGTATTCTGACGATCCGGTGGAAGGCACCCCGGATTCCGCAGTTGGCACAGCCGAACCGCAGAACGACTACGGGCAGCCCAGTACCGCGGAAGCGGCAACCAATACCGCTTTTACCGCAGAGCCTGCCGCCACGGCCGCCGCCGCTGAGTCCGCTGCCACCGCTCCGGCAGACACCACACCGCACGCCGCCGAAAACGACATCGAGGATTGGGACAGCACCGTGCTCTCCTCCTCGTTCACGTCCAAGGCACCGAAGAAGACGTACCTGCTGCATAACGATGTCACCGGCCAGACCATCGTGATCGATAAGAGCACGTTGCTGGGCCGCAAGCCTTCCATGGATGTGCCGCAGGGTGCCAAGGCGGTGCGTATCGTAGACCCGACCCGCACCACATCCCGCAACCATGCCGCCATCAGCATCGACACCGATGGCGCGCTGTGGATCGAGGACTACGGCTCGTTGAACGGCACCTACATCATCACCAATGGCCAAGAGACACAAGTCACCAAGGGCACACCGCTCAAGCTCAGCGCGCCTGCCACGGTGCGTATCGGAGACCAGTTCTTCCAGTTCACCGAAAAACAGGCTTGAGTAATCAAGCAACGAGCGGCTGCCTGCTCTTGTTCAACAGGAAAATCACAATGGCAAATATACGGATGGCCCGGAACTGATATAGTTCCGGGCCATCTTATTGCGATTAACGCAAGATCTGAGTCCTAGAAGGGGCATCCTTTCTAGGACCTTCTCACTTACTCCTCGATGTCAGGCTGACCGCCCTGATCGGAGTAGAAATCATCCGGGTTGAAGTCGTCGCCGAGCTTCAGATCGCCGAACTCGAGGTTCGAGAAGTTCAGGTCAGACAGGTCGGCGTCGGAGAAGCTCGCGTCGCCGAGATCGCCATCGCCGCCCAGACCGAAGTTCGGGTAGATGGTGTCGCGGATGGCCTTGTCAGGCTCGACCACGGCGTTGCGGTAGCGCGCGAGGCCCGTACCGGCCGGGATGAGCTTACCGATGATGACGTTCTCCTTGAGGCCCTTGAGGTCGTCGACCTTCTCGGAGAGGGCGGCTTCGGTGAGCACGCGGGTGGTCTCCTGGAAGGATGCGGCGGACAGCCAGGAGTCGGTGGCCAGCGACGCCTTGGTGATACCCATAAGCGCCGGACGACCGACGGCCGGACGGCCACCGTTCTTGACGATGTTGCGGTTGATCTCGCGGAAGCGGGCGTTGTCCACCAGCTCACCCGGCAGCAGGTCGGTGTCGCCGGAGTCGATGATGGTCACGCGACGGGTCATCTGGTGCACGATGACCTCGATGTGCTTGTCGTGGATATCCACACCCTGGGAGCGGTACACGGTGTGCACTTCCTCCACGATGTTGACCTGGGCGGCGCGCTTGCCGAGGATGGTGAGGATCTTCTTGGGGTCCACAGAACCTTCGACCAGCTGGGTGCCGACCTTGATGTGGTCGCCGTCGGCAACCTTGAGCGGCACGCGCTTGGAGACCTGGTAGGTGATCGGCTTGATCACGCCGTCTTCCTTCGGTGCGCCGGAATCGGCGTCCGGGGTCAGGATGATCTGGCGACCGCGATCGTTCTCCACGATCTTGATGCTGCCGGCGAACTCGGTGATCGGGGCCTCACCCTTCGGGGTGCGGGCCTCGAAAAGCTCGGTGACACGGGGAAGACCCTGGGTGATATCGGAGGCCGCGGCCACACCACCGGAGTGGAAGGAACGCAGCGTCAGCTGGGTACCAGGCTCACCGATGGACTGGGCGGCGACGATACCGACGGTCTCGCCGACATCGACCAGCTTGTTGGTGGCCAGGGACCAGCCGTAGCACTTGGCGCACACGCCGCGCTTGGACTCGCAGGTCAGCACGGAACGGCACTTGACTTCCTCGACGCCGTGGGCCACGAGGTCGTTGAGCACGTCCATGGACAGGGCGTCGTCGCGCTTGTACAGCACGGTCTGTCCGTCGGCCGGGTCGATGACGTCGGCGGCGAGCAGACGGGAGTACGGGCCACCGTCGGCGGCCTTGACGAGCACCAGGTTGCCGTCGTTGTCGCGCTCGGCGACGCGGATGGGCAGACCGGCCTTGGTGCCGCAGTCCTCTTCGCGCACGATGACGTCCTGGGAGACGTCGACCAGACGACGGGTCAGGTAACCGGATTCTGCGGTACGCAGTGCGGTATCGGCCAGACCCTTACGTGCACCGTGCTGGGAGATGAAGTACTCCAGCACGGACAGGCCGTCGCGGTAGTTGGACTTCACAGGACGAGGAATGATCTCACCCTTCGGGTTAGCCACGAGGCCTCGCATACCTGCAATCTGGTTGATCTGCATCATGTTGCCTCGTGCACCAGACTGCACGATGATGGCCAGGTTGGAGGTCGGGTCGAACTTCTCCTCGACTTCCTTGGACACTTCGGCGGTGCACTCGGTCCACAGGTCGATGAGTTCCTGACGGCGAGCTTCCTCGGTCAACAGACCCATCTCGTAGTTGGCGTTGACCTTGTCGGCCTTGGCCTCGTACTCGGCGATCTTCTCGTCGCGCTCGGGCGGCTCGTTCACGTCGGAGAACGCGAAGGACACGCCGGACCACGGTGCGCGGGTGAAGCCGAGATCCTTCAGGGCATCCAGCGTGGCGGCCACCTGCTGGGTGGAGTAACGCATGGCGATGTCATCGACGATCTTGGACAGACGGCCCTTGGCCACCTGCTCGTTGACGAACGGGTAGTCGGTCGGCAGGGTCTCGTTGAACAGGATGCGGCCGTAGGAGGTGGCGAACAGCACGGTGCCGTCGTGGAAGCGTTCTTCCTTGACGACCTCGTCCTCGCCTTCGCGCGGGTCGAGCACCTTGACTTCGCCGGGCTCCCAGTTCTTCGGCAGCACGAAGCTCTCGGGCAGGCGGATGAGCACCTTGGCCTGCATGTCGATCTCGTGGCGGTCGAGGGCCATTTCGGCCTCTTCCAGCGAGGAGAACACGCGGCCCTGGCCCTTGACGCCTTCCAGCACGGTGGACAGGTAGTACAAACCGAGGATCATATCCTGGCTCGGCATGGTCACGGTGTGGCCGTCGGCCGGCTTCAGGATGTTGTCGGAAGCCATCATCAGCGAGCGGGCCTCGGCCTGGGCTTCGGCGGAGAGCGGCAGGTGGACTGCCATCTGGTCACCATCGAAGTCGGCGTTGAAGGCGGCGCAGGCCAGCGGCGGCAGGTGGATGGCCTTGCCTTCCACCAGGATCGGCTCGAATGCCTGAATACCCAGACGGTGCAGCGTAGGTGCACGGTTGAGCAGCACGGGGTGCTCGGAGATGACCTCCTCGAGCACGCCCCACACTTCGGCGTCGCCGCGGTCCACAAGACGCTTGGCGGACTTCATGTTCTGCGCATAGTTCAGGTCCACGAGGCGCTTGATGACGAACGGCTTGAACAGCTCGAGGGCCATCGGCTTCGGCAGACCGCACTGGTGCATGCGCAGGGACGGGCCGACCACGATCACGGAACGGCCGGAGTAGTCGACTCGCTTACCGAGCAGGTTCTGACGGAAACGACCCTGCTTACCCTTGAGCATGTCGGACAGGGACTTCAGCGGACGGTTGGAGGCACCGGTGACCGGGCGACCACGACGGCCGTTGTCGAACAGGGAGTCGACGGCTTCCTGGAGCATGCGCTTCTCGTTGTTGAGCATGATTTCAGGGGCGCCGAGCTCGATCAGTCGCTTCAGACGGTTGTTACGGTTGATCACACGGCGGTACAGGTCGTTGAGGTCGGAGGTGGCGAAGCGGCCACCGTCGAGCTGGACCATCGGGCGCAGGTCCGGCGGGATGACCGGGATCACGTCGAGCACCATGGCCTCCGGCTTGTTGCCGGTGGTCAGGAAGGCGTTGACGACCTTGAGGCGCTTCAGGGCCTTGGTCTTACGCTGTTCGGAAGCGTCCTTGATCTCCTCGCGCAGTTCCTTGGAGATGGTCTCCAGGTCGAGGGACTGCAGGCGCTTCTTGATGGCTTCGGCGCCCATGCAGCCGTCGAAGTAATCGCCGTAGCGGTCCTGCATCTCGCGCCACAGGTCCACGTCGTCGACCATGTCGCCGGGCTTGAGCTTCTTGAACTTGTCGAAGACGGCGTCCACACGGGCGATCTGGTCGTTGTAGCGGGTGCGGATGGCAGCCATATCACGCTCGGCACCGTTACGCAACTTGGTGCGGGCCGGGCCCTTGGCCTCGCCGGCCTCCTCAAGGGCGGCGAGATCCTCTTCGACCTTCTTGGCGCGGGCTTCGATGTCGGAGTCACGGCGCTGCTCAAGGCGCTTGATCTCGGAATCGAACTCGTCCTGCAGGCCGGGCAGATCGTTGTGACGCTCGTCTTCGTTCACCTCGGTGACCATGTAGGAGGCGAAGTAAATCACGCGCTCCAAGTCCTTCGGGGTGACGTTCAGCAGGTAGCCGAGGCGGGAAGGCACACCCTTGAAGAACCAGATGTGCGTCACCGGGGCGGCGAGCTCGATGTGGCCCATGCGCTCACGGCGCACGCGGCTGCGGGTCACTTCGACGCCGCATCGCTCGCAGACGATGCCCTTGAAGCGCACGCGCTTGTACTTGCCGCAGGCGCACTCCCAGTCACGGGTCGGGCCGAAGATCTGTTCGCCGAACAGACCGTCCTTCTCAGGCTTCAGCGTACGGTAGTTGATGGTTTCAGGCTTCTTGACCTCACCGTGGCTCCAACCACGGATGTCATCGGCGGTGGCAAGGCCGATGCGAATCTTGTCAAATGCGTTGACGTCCAGCACTTGTTAATCCGTTTCTGTTCTTGAGACCTTCCCAAGCTCCCCTTGTCAGGGGAGCTGTCAGCCAAGGCTGACTGAGGGGTAGTGCAAACCGGAAAGGTCTCTGTACGTTATTTATTTCACGTTGGCGGAGCTACACGCGGCGTATTGACCGCATGCAGCCCGAGGGATCACTGGTATTCGGGCTCTTCGGCCTTCTGGTCTTCCTTGGCGGCCGCGTCGGGGCGGGCGCCGATGTTGAAGCCGAGGTCGTCAGCGGAGCTGGCCGGATCGTCATCCTCATCCTTCATGTCGATGGCCACGCCTTCGGCGTTGAGCACTTCGACGTTCAGGGACAGGGACTGCATTTCCTTCAGGAGCACCTTGAACGACTCGGGGATGCCTGCCGGCGGCAGGTTATCGCCCTTGACGATGGCACCGTAGACACGCACGCGGCCGTCGACGTCATCGGACTTGGTGGTCATCATCTCGTGCAGCGTGTAGGCGGCGCCGTAGGCCTCAAGGGCCCACACCTCCATCTCGCCGAAGCGCTGGCCACCGAACTGGGCCTTACCACCGAGCGGCTGCTGGGTGATCATGGAGTACGGGCCGGTGGAACGAGCATGAATCTTGTCGTCGACCAGGTGGTGCAGCTTCAGCATGTACATGTAGCCAACGGAAATCGGCTTGGTGTACGGCTCACCGGTACGGCCATCGAACAGGGTGGCCTTGCCGTCGGGGCCGACCAGACGGTCGCCGTCGCGGTTCGGCAGCGTGGTGGACAGCAGGCCCTTCAGGACCTCAGGCTTGACACCGTCGAACACCGGGGTGGCGACCGGGGTGTTCGGCTCGGCCTTCTCGGCACCGGACGGAATCAGCTTCTTCCACTCGGCTTCCAGATTCGGATCCAAAGAGATGTCCCAACCGGAGTGAGCAATCCAGCCAAGGTGCAGTTCGAGCACCTGGCCAAGGTTCATTCGGGAAGGCACACCCAGCGGGTTCAGCATGATGTCGACCGGAGTACCGTCAGCCAGGAACGGCATGTCCTCTTCCGGCAGGATGCGGGAGATGCAGCCCTTGTTGCCGTGGCGGCCGGAGAGCTTGTCGCCCACCGTGATCTTACGGTGCTGGGCGATGTAGACGCGGATCATCTGGTTGACGCCGTTGGGCAGCTCGTCGCCGTCCTCCTCGGCATCCTCACGGGTGATCTCCTTGACACCGATGACGGTACCGGTCTCGCCGTGGGGCACGCGCAGGGAGGTGTCACGCACCTCGCGGGACTTCTCGCCGAAGATGGCGCGCAGCAGGCGCTCCTCCGGGGTCAGCTCGGTCTCGCCCTTCGGGGTGACCTTACCGACCAGGATGTCGCCGGCCTCGACCTCGGCGCCAATGCGGATGATGCCGCGCTCGTCGAGGTTGGCCACGGCGTCCTCGCCGACGTTCGGCAGGTCGCGGGTGATCTCTTCGGCGCCCAGCTTGGTTTCGCGGGCGTCGATCTCGTACTCCTCGATGTGGATGGAGGAGA
>OLNW01000353.1_pt1 | contig 57274 bp, 40 predicted proteins | sample 1672121 | NCBI WGS metagenome assembly OLNW01 (sample SAMEA3136648, study PRJEB25190) | human gut metagenome
TCACAAGATAAATTAAATAACAAACTAGAACAATTAATAAAAACAAAAATATTAACAAGATACTATTTTTCAAGTGAAGATGGAAAATGTATTTATAGAGTATATTGCCTAGAAAAAATGGGTAAATATTTATTAAATTCTAGAAACATTGAATGTAAATGGCAACCAACAGACAACACAAAACCAGTATCAATGATAAAGAAAAGATTAGCAGGAAACCAAATTATAATTGCATACATGAGAAAAGTACAAGCATTTGATTCTTATGTTGTAAAACCTGCTATAACAGCTAAACAAAGCGGAAAAATAATAAAAGCAAATGCAGGAGTTAGATTAACAAAAAGAGGAGTTTCAATAGACTTCATATATGAAGCTGTTAGAAGAGAAGAAGATTGGGAAACAAAATTCGAAGAAAGAATGAGATTATACAAAGAATTCTATGAGAACTTTGTTCAATTCGATTCTGGATATGAAAGAGCACCTCAACTTATATTAGTTGCAGAGGATGAAAAACATATGGTAGAAATCTTCAAAATAATAATAACAGCCGTCTGCTCCCAGAGTAACGATCACCGTATTTTGCGTAAACCGATGGATTTCCTCTGCTGCCGCCTTCAGCTCCTCTTTTCCGGTATAAGAAGTGATCTCCTGCTGATTCAGATGAAGAATGGGATGCAGGGCAAAAACCCGTTCCACCCGCTTTGGATCCAACAGTGTGATTCTCGGACCCGGAGCAAAAAATACGGTAAACTCCGGATGCTCCTCCAGATAAGAAAGGATATTCGTTCCGGTCTCTTCTTCAATCTCCAGACCGCAAATGTATACGCTGTCGATTTCAGAAGCATCCAGAGCATCAAACCATTCCTTTTGAAATCGATACTCAGCCCCATGATAACAGGCAAAAGTTCTCTCTCCGTCATCTTCCACAAAACAGTAACAGCAGCCGTTTTCTGTCTCCGGCTTCGGCACCGGAGAAACGATTCCTCTCTCTGCCAGTGCATTTCTTACAAAATCTCCATACGCCCCGGTTCCCACTGGGAAAAAAGGAATATACGGAACTTTAAAATGCCGGATCGTATCCGACGCATTATAGGCACAGCCTCCCAGTGACATTTTCTGTGATGTTACATGCACATCCTCGCTCTTCTCCGGTAAGTGAGGCAGATGGATCACCACATCCACCACCGCCGAGCCGATCACCAGTACTTTCTTCATTCTAACAACCTCCAGGTCATTTTTATCAACCATAACATTCTATCACGTTTTTATTTTTATGCCTACAGAAACATTTTCAAAACTACCACTTCCATCTCGATATAGCTGCACTTATGTATAATTCTACACAAAAACGCCCCGGAAAAAGAATACTCTCTTTCCGGGGCATACTCAGACTCTTATTTTTCTTCCAGTTCTTTCCAACAGGGAATAGATACAGCGGCTCCTTTTCTCGTAACTGCCTCTCCTGCCGCAGCTGTAGCTTTTTTCAGACTCTCTTCCACTCCATAGCCTCTTCCTCTGGCAGAAAGAAAATAGCCGGTAAACGTATCTCCAGCGGCTGTAGTATCTATCACCTTCACTTTCTTCGCCGGACAATACACAGTTTCTCCATTTCCTACATACCAGGCGCCTTTCTCTCCGTAAGTCAGAACAAAATCTGCATTCGGATACTTTGCCTGCAAACGCTTTAAAATCTTCTCCGGTTCTTTTTCTCCGGTCATCTGCCCGCCTTCCACTTCATTTAAAAGAAAAAGAGAAACTTTCTCAAGGGGCCAGTTCAGGATTTTTTCTTCAAAAGGAGACGGATTCAGAACAATCTTCATTCCTTTTTCCCACGCCTTCGTGATAATCTCTGCAGTTACATTGATCTCATTTTGAAGTATCAGAATATCTTCTGCCTGAAAATGCTCCAACACCTTATCCACATATTCCAGCGTCCACTTCCGATTGGCTCCACCAAAAAGTACGATACTGTTCTGGCCTGCCTGGTCGATCTGGATGATGGCCTTTCCGGTATAACCCTCTTTTTTTCCGAGAAAAGTATCCTTGATTCCATTCTCTCTTGCTTCCTGACAGATACGTGCTCCGTCTGCCTCTCCCACCAGCCCGGCAAGATAAACCTCTGCTCCGGCCTTCGCAAGAGCCACAGCCTGATTGAAGCCCTTCCCTCCGCAGGCGGATTCCATAGTCTGCGATGCAATGGTTTCTCCAGGCATCACAATATGATCAAGAAAATAGTTATCATCATAATTCAAAGAACCCATTACCAGAAACGCCATACCTAACACTCCTTTAAACTTTCAGCTCAATTTCTGCTTCCTTACAGATTTCCTCAATTTCTTTCATTGTATCTGCTGTCCCTTTCTCCAGCAGATCCTGTTGAGGTGCTCTCATTCCTCCTACCGGCAAACCTCTGAGTGCAAGAGCCTGCTTAAACCAGGACATATTTGCCCCACAGCGCAGCAGATTGCAAAGCTTAATACATACCTTCTGCCATTTCTGCATGGCAGGAATATCCTTATGCTTCCAGGCCTCATATACAGCAACAAAAGGCTCTGGGAAAACACCTGCCACACCGGACACTGTACCGTCACAGCCCATCAACAACAGTTCTGCAAACATTTTATCACACCCGTGAAGCACTGAAAAGTTCGGAATTTCAAGGTATTCCAAGGTTCTCATCATGTCCGGATAACTATATTTAATTCCAATAACATTTTCGCAATTTTCTGTAATCTGCTCTGCTGTTGTTTTTTTCAGATCATTACCGGAACACTGTGGGATATTGTATAGATAAATTGGAAATTCTGCAGGAACCAGAGAAGATATTTTCTCATAATAAGCTGTCATCTCTTTATCTGTTACTCCAAGGAACATTGGCGTTACCACGCCAACACCGTCTGCCGCTGCTCCTGCCGCCTGCCCTACCAGGCCGCAGGACGCAATGTAATGAATTTTTCTGCAGGCAGGCTTTCCAGTAACAAGAATATGCTCCAACCCTTTGGGAATCATCGCTGCCAGTGGCACATACCAGCCATCCGCATTCTGACCACTCATGGGATGACCCAGAATTTTTACGATCCAGTCCTCTCGTTCCGTCTTTCCTTCTTTGATTTCCTCAGGTGTAATATCATACTCCGTAAATCCGGAAGGTTCCCAGGTCTGATGATATGCTTTTGATACGTTTGCATAAGTATCCAGAAGCTGTGCTTTTTCAAATCCAGGAATATAATAGGTAAAAAATTTATGTACCAGCCATTGCTGCTGTCTTACCGTATTAATCGCTTTCGCATATTCCTTTGGGTCAGCCACATTAGTATTATGCAAAGTATCATCAATAACCCAGTAGGCTCCCACACCGTCTTTTTCATAAAAGAACATCAGTACATCACACATTCTCTCAATCAGCTTATAACGGGGATCATCTTTTACTGCCTGCTGCAAAGCCTTTGTAAATCCATGGATAACAAGCGGAGCTCCTGCTTTTACCAGCTGTTCCATTTCCTCCGGATCCGGGGTTTTTCCTACCATGGGTCGCAAAAACCATTTATCGTCCGGGTTTTTACGGATATAACCGATGACTTTTTCAATATCAATTTCTCCGACTCTTGGCAATGTTCCCACATACGCCTTTGGCCAACTGAATTTTTTTCCTGCCAGAGCACAGACAGAAGCCCCCTGAGTAGTATCCACAATCCGTTTTGCAAATACGGCAAATTTATCAAATTCTCCCTGCAGGATTACATCATCCATATGATCAGCATAAACTTTATGGATATTTTCTCTTGTCCAAGACTCTTCGCTAGTGGTCTTGAAAGCTGCATCATAATTGGAATACCAGGACATATCCAGGAACATGTCACCGATACCAATTTCAGAACCTGCCTCATAGGTAGGATCGCCGGTTCTGGATTTGTATTCTTCTATAATGCTGTCTAAGAACTGCGGTTTTCCATCTACCATTTCCCAATGAACACCTTCTACACCATAGTTCATCAGATATCCGCCTTCTTCACTGTACAGCCAGTCTACAAATTTCATAACAATTTCTTTGTTTTCTGTGTCCGTATTGATTCCCCACACATTGTAGTAGTTATTGGGATGACCATAATTTACAGTCTCACCTTCGTCATTTGCAAGGAACATAATCGGCTCCAGTTTTGCATCCGGATCTGTCTCGCGCAGAGTCTTGTTCAGAGTATCCAGGAATACCGGGTTATCATAGTAGAAAAGATATTTTCCTGTTCCCAGTCCAGATTTCCAGTCATCCGCAGAGACAATCAGATACTAAACAAGCTATCACCTACAGAGTTTCCAACTATCTTCTAAAGCCCTGCAATGAGAACCAGATCATAGAAGCTGTAAAAAAAGCTTCTGTGGAGATACGAAAGAGAAAAAAGATAAAAGAACTTATACCGGATACTGCTCTTACGGATGTTCCCCGTTACCAATACAAAGATTATATCAATCAGACTTTAGATTACATTGATACACATTTTTCTGATCCGGAATTGTCTTTGAAAAAAATCGCCTCCGATGTTCTGTTTATGAATGTTGATTACTTAAGCCGTGAATTTTTACGACAGACTGGACAAAAATTTACGGACTACCTCACCAAACTGCGTATCACAAAAGCAAAAGCCCTTTTGAAAAATGCTTCCTACGAAAAAATTTATGTAGTTGCAGAGCAAGTAGGCTTTTCCAATAACCCTCAGTATTTTGTTCAGCTTTTTAAAGCAGCTACTGGGCAAACACCAAAAGCCTGGGCAAAAATGCAGCAAGCCTCGGAAAAAGAAACATAATTGCCTCTCTTTTTCAAATGTGATATGCTTTACTCAAAACTTTGATATTTCAGAAAGTGAGGTTTTCCTCTATGAAAACAATTCAAATAAGAAACATCACCATCGGCGAGGGCCGTCCAAAGATCTGCGTTCCTGTCGTGGGACAGACGGAAGAAGACATTCTCCGGGAGGCTGCCGGACTTGTTTCTCTTCCTGTCGATGTTGTGGAGTGGCGGGCTGACTGGTTTCAGGATGTTTTCGATATTGAAAAAGTCCTGCATACGGCAAAAGCTCTGCGTTCTGCTCTCGGTGAGCTTCCTCTTCTTTTTACCTTCCGCACCGCAAAGGAAGGCGGCGAAAAAGAAATTTCCGCTGAAGCTTACAGAAAATTGAATCTCGCGCTGGCAGCCAGTGGTTTCGTGGATCTCATCGATGTGGAACTCTTCTCCGGAGACGAGCTGGTAAAAGAACTCATCCGGGAGGCACACAGCCATGGAGTAAAAGTCATTGCTTCCAATCATGACTTCCACAAAACGCCCTCTAAAGAAGAACTCATCCATCGTCTGCGTCTGATGCAGTATTTTGATGCCGACCTCCCGAAAATTGCCGTCATGCCAACCTGCCGCCAGGACGTTCTCACGCTCCTGAGTGCCACTCTGGAAATGGCAGAAACCTACGCAGACCGCCCGATCATTACTATGTCCATGTCCGGAACCGGTGTGATCAGCCGCCTTACCGGAGAATTTTTCGGTTCTGCTCTGACCTTCGGAGCCGCCGCAAAAGCCTCTGCTCCCGGTCAGATCCCTGTATCTGAACTGGAAACTGTTCTCTCTGTGATCCATAAGAGCTGCTGAGCAACTCGGACCCTGAAAAAGTCCTATGTTTCACGTGAAACATAGGACTCTCTTTTTGTGAAACGCCGCACAATATTTCACATGAAACATGCTTACCACGTTGTCAAACCGTTTTCTCTGAAACCTCTATCTTCTTTCGGACCAGGCGATCACCTTTCTCACCAGTTCTTCACAGATTTCTTTTTTATTTTTTCCATCTGTCTCAATGATGATGTCTGCCGCCGCTTCATATTTTTCACGACGTTTCTCCATAAGTTCTGCGATAAATTCTATGCTCTTATTTTTCTCCAACAAAGGCCTGTCATGATCGTCCTTCGTTCTTTGAAGAATGGTTTCCGGACAAGCTGTCAGCAGGACGGTACAGCCGCTTTTCTTCATCTCTGCCACATTGCAATCCCTCATAGCTACTCCACCGCCACAGGAAACCACGACTCTGGAACAGGATCCCACCTCCTTGAGAAGTTTTGTTTCCAGCTCCCGGAAATAAGCCTCACCATGAACCTCAAAGATATCTGAAATACTCATGCCTTCCCGCTTTGCAATGATCTGATCCATCTCTATTACTTCCATGGATAATTCCCGATTCAAAAAATCTGCCACTGTGGATTTTCCACAGCCCATGAAACCAATAAGAAAAATATTCTGATCCAGCAGCTTTTCCGCCTGAATCTTCTTTGCCCCTTTATAAATGCTGAAAAACACATCTTCCACTTCCTGTTTATGCGGCTTTCCCACTGTCTCACTTTTCAGCCATTTCTGAATTCCCATCTCCTGCTCTCTCTGAAAAAACGGAAGGCCATGCTCTTTCTTATATAAAGTGATCTCTTCTATCCCCTTGTTTCTCTCAAGAAGTGCCTCCAGAATTGTAGCATCACACTGACGGATCTTACTTTTTAATCTATCCAGTTCGTTCATGTTTTTTTCCTCTCTAATGTATCAAAGTTCCCTGGAATACCTTTCAAACAGCTCCAGATATCTTTTTTCTACCACCTCAAAGGGAAGTACTTCATAAGAAAAGTGCGTTTTCATGATTGGAGGTGCTTCTTCAGAGACTCCTCTCAGAAGGATTTTCAGATCATAATAGAGCATATCGTCATCGATTTCTTTGACTTTTTTCTCCTCTTCTTCGTCCAGTCTGCTTCCCAGATATTTCGTGTATACAATATCCAATAAAGTCTTTTCATGGGAAATATAGTCGGAAAGATGCTGTTTAAAAGGCCTTGGCACGTCTGACATATAGGCCTCACTGGCATCATGGAGCAGACAGGCAAGTGCGATCCTGCTTCCATATCCTCTTGCTTCCGCTTCTAATGCACAATGTATACAATGCTGTCCTACCGAAAAAAATGTCTTTACATGACCATTTCCACGACAGATCAGCGAAAGAGCATGTGCCACGTCTGTGATCTCAATTTTATCTGCTTCCGGGTCCAGTGGAAAGAAATGTATTCCTCCGTATGTCGTGATCCAGTCTGCCAATTCTCTTCTCCCTTCCTGAAAAACATATTTTCGTACGGGAAGCTGTTTTCCCTAACCTTCCCGTCCGAAATCATGTCCTTTTATCCTGCCATTCTACTTCAGATCTTCTTCGATGCTCTTCCAGATATAATCTGCAGCAAAGGCAGAACCTTCCGCTGATGCATGCGCTCCATCTTCATAATACATCTCTGTCTCTGGATGGGCCTCACGGTAAGCCCACCAGTTTTCACCCACAGGTGCCAGAAGAGCGCCGATCTCTTCCGCAATCTGTTTGTTGGCCGCCGTCATACGGGGCTGAACTTCTTGTTCCTCTTTCCTCGCCCAGGTCATGTAGATCACCGGTTTACTTTTGGCTTCCCGGATCCATTGATTTAACGTACGGACCGCTCCGAAAAACTTTTCTTCCGGACCGAAGGGATGGGAAAATTCCTGAAGCACGACATAATCATAATGTCCGTACAGAATGTTAAAACGGACATCCGGTTCCTGTACATGCTGTTCCAGATACCAGCCGCCATGAGCAATCATCGTCACTTCACAGTCAAAACCTGCTTTTCTGGCTTTTTCTGCCACCATAGCCGGCATATCATTAAAATAGGTATGGCTGTTTCCAATAAATAAAATTCTAAGTGTTCTTTTCTCTTCCATCTGTCTTACCTCTCTTTCCTGACAACTCCCGCCCGGCAGGCACAGGCGGCATCAGATCTTTTTCTCCAACGGATATCTGCAGATCGCTCTGCTGCAAAGCAGCTCTCACAATCCCATAAATGTCAATATCTGTATCAATAACCACAAGAGCCGAATCGCAATTTTTCAAAACGCGCTCTATAATAAACACTCGGCAAAGTCCTTTTTCTGTTTCTGCTGCTTCAAAGAATTGTATTCTCCGGGATTGCACCCGAACTGTTTCCGAAAAGCGCCGGCAAAACGGCTGGCATTGCTGAAGCCTACCATATCTGCGATCTGGGTCATCGGATACCGACCGCTCTGAACCAGGGAAAAGCTCTGATTCACGCGATATTCTTCCAGATATTTCGTGATGGTTTTCCCTGTCATTTTCCGAAACAGACGGCAGCAAACCTCTCTGGAAAGATGAACCTGATCTGCCAGCTCTTTCAACGATACCACAGATTCGGAATGTGCATGAAGATAATCCAGCATCTGTTCCAGCCTCTCCAGTTCTCTCTGGCTGGCCGGAACCACATTTCGAAACTCCGTGCCATGTGCGGAAAAAATCAGGCCAAAGGCTTCGCAGAGCAGTCCCTTGATCCTCAGTTCATAACAGAAGGGTTTCTCTTCAAAAAGTGTATCCACTTGGTTCAGCTTTTTCAAGGCTTCCCGGCTCCACTCCTCTTTTCCTGTAAGCAGGATACAGGGAAGGGCAGAATTTTGCAGAAAAGGCCGGAAACAGTTGCGTTCCACATCACTTCCCAGATCTCCATAAAGAAAATCCGGTCGCACAAGGATCGTTGTATACAAAGTACGGCTGTCATCTGTGGAATCACAGCTATGAGGGACATTTCTGTTCAGAAGGAGACCTTCTCCCGGATGCACCTCATAATTTTTCTGATAGACCTGGTATCTGGCCTTTCCCAGACGGGGCAGACTGATCTCAAGCTCATTATGCCAGTGGATCGGGACATTTTTTCCCTCAAACATCCAGAGATCATCGTGATTTACTGTCATGGGAAAGGTCTCTGAGCCATGTGCACAGAGTTCCCGCTTTGTATCATCTACCAGTATTTTTTTCTTTATCATCTGCAGTTCTCCCATCGTTTGTAGAATTGCCGAACTGTCCTGCCGCGGATCACTTTGCAGCCATCCGCTTTGGTGAAAAAAAGCCGTTCGTACCTGCACGATATGGCTTCTGCCCACCGAAATCCGCTGCAAAACAGCTTACTTTATTATAACTTCCATGTACGGAATATACAAGAAGGAGGTTCTTATGTCCCGCTCAAAAAAAGAAATGGATCTGACAGTCGGAGATCCGTTCCGCTCCCTGCTGAAATTTGCGATCCCTGTGATCCTTGGAAATCTGTTTCAGCTTTTCTACACCCTGGCCGATACCATGATCGTAGGAAAAACACTCGGAGCCCAGTCCCTGGCAGCCGTAGGCTCCACCAGTATCATCATCTATTTTGTGTTCTGTTTTATCAACGGTTTTACCGGTGGCTTCGGCATCTGTCTGGGCCAACGCTGCGGTGCCAAAGATGAAGCCGGCATGAGAAAAAGCGTAGCCGTCTCCACGCTCTTAAGCATTGCATTTACAGTCTTCCTCACTCTGATCTGTTGCCTTCTGGCTCATCAGATCCTGATCTGGATGCAGATCCCCTCCGATATCTCAGGAGAAGCTTATGACTACATGTTCATCGTCCTTCTCGGCACGGGTGCAACGGTCTTTTACAACCTGATCTCCAACATGCTCCGGGCTCTGGGAGACAGCAAAACGCCTTTATATTTTCTGGTCTTCTCTTCCATCCTGAATATTTTTCTGGATCTGCTTTTTATTGTCCCTTTTCATATGGGTGTCGGCGGAGCTGCCTGGGCTACCATCCTTTCCCAGCTTCTCTCTGCCATTTTAAGCCTTGTGGTAGGACTGAAAAACTTTCCGGTCCTTCATCTTCACCGGGAGGATTTCCATGACCTGAAAGCAAGTGCTTTTCTTCACCTGAAGACCGGTTTTCCCATGGGTTTTCAGATGTCCGTCATGTGCATCGGTCAGCTGGCCATGCAGGCCGTGGTAAATGGTCTCGGAACTGCCGCTGTGGCCGGTTATACGGCTGCCTCCAAAGCGGACCAGCTCTCCGTACTGGTAAATAACGCCATGATGACGGCCATTTCCAACTATGTGGCCCAGAACTTCGGAGCCGGAAAGAAGGACCGGATTCAGCAGGGCGTGCGCGCCTGTCTCATCCAGACAGAAGCCTTTAATCTCGTCATGTGTATCGGAATCCTTCTGCTGCGCCATCCGATCGTGCAAATGTTTCTTTCTGATCCGACAGCAGAGATCTATCATTATTCCGACGCCTACCTGACCATTGTTGCACCCTTCTATTTCCTGCTGGGTCTTCTGGCTGTCTACCGCACCTCCATCCAGAGCATGCAGAACGGCCGAGCTCCCTTCGCAGCCTGTATGATCGAGCTTGTCATGCGTATCTTTGCCACCATCGGTCTTTCCGGCCTTATCGGTTATACTTCGGTCTGCATTGCCAGTCCTCTGGCCTGGTTCGGTGCCTGTGCCCTTCTGATCCCGGTCTACTACCGGATGATGAGGAGCCCCCTGCTCTTCCAGTGATACAGCTCCTCACAATCCCCTGCTTACTGCATTTTTTGGCGGAAGCAGGGGATTATTTTTTCTGTAATAAAAAGAGAAAGCTAGTGTGATATATAAAATCTCACGGGCTTTCTCTTTTTGATCCTCTTACAGCAAAAAATTTTGGCTCCCTATTGATACCTGTGAACTGCTTCCTTACAAAGCAATTCACACACTTCTACCTCTTATTTGATCCTTTTCAGTTCATACTGTCTGGTTCCCAGACCAATCTTTTCTGCCTGATCCAGGGTCGCCTTCCATTCGATGTTTGGATTGGAATCCTTGAAATGGTCGTGATGACAGTGCCAGTCCGGCTCCGCCAGATGCTCACCCAGCTGACTGTCTGCGATCGGTGTCGCCTTCAGACAGGCATCCGCACAGGCCTGATCCAGAGCAACCGGATCAAAGCTTGCAAACATTCCGATATCCGGAAGGATCGGTGCGTCATTTTCCCCATGGCAGTCACAGTTGGGGCTGATGTCCTGCACAAGGGAAATATGGAAGCAGGGACGGCCATGACAGACTGCCTGGGCATATTCTGCCATCTTCCGGTCCAGAAGCTCATTTGCGCTGCTGTTGGGGTTATATACGGCATCAAAGCTGCAGGCTCCGATACAGCGGCCGCAGCCTTTACATTTATCATAATCAATGACTGCTTTTTTATCCACATAAGTGATCGCATCGCTTCCGCATTCTTTTGCACAACGACGGCAGCCACGGCAGAGTTCTGTATGGATGGCCGGTTTTCCGCTGGCATGCTGCTGCATCTTTCCTGCACGGCTTCCGCATCCCATACCAATGTTCTTAAGGGCACCGCCGAATCCGGTGGTCTCATGGCCTTTAAAATGGGTCAGACTGATAAAAATATCCGCATCCATAATGGCATGACCGATATATGCTGTCTTGCAGTACTCTCCGTTTACGACCGGAACTTCTACTTCATCGGTCCCTCTTAAGCCATCGCCAATGATGATCTGACAGCCTGTGGAAATAGTGTTGAAACCATTGATATTTGCACAGTCCAGATGCTCCAGTGCATTCTTTCTGCTTCCCGGATACAGCGTGTTGCAGTCCGTCAGGAACGGCATTCCGCCCTGCTCTTTACAAAGATCTGCCACTGCTTTTGCATAGTTCGGACGAAGAAATGCCAGGTTGCCAAGCTCACCAAAATGCATCTTTATCGCAACGAACTTTCCATCCATATCGATATCCTTAATGCCTGCTGCAACACAAAGTTTTTTCAGTTTGTCCAGCTGGCTCGTACCCACCGGACAACGGAAATCGGTAAAGTAAACCATTGATTTTTCCATATTCTGTTTCCTCCTTATCTTGTATGTTCCGGGTCATACATTTTGAAAAATGTTTCCGGACAATCATCTTATTTTATAGGAAAAGAATAACAGATTTTTTAAGGCAGTGCAATCTTCCTCTTTCATTTTTTACCGCATAAACCATTGTTGTCTGCGCTCTGTCAGCTTTTTACAGAACTTTTCTTCCATTTACTGTCAGCTTGAACGCAGATCGCGAAGCGACTGCGTTCATGAGCAAGTAGCGAAGCGGATTGCGAATGTCCGCTTTACTGTCGTCCCAAGAATCTCTGCTGATTTTCTGCAAAGCATCATACGGCCAAGAAAAATCTCAAAATAATCATACATGGAGCAGATACTTTCATCGATCTGAAGATTTAATGCGATCATGGAACGGTCTTTTTCTATTTTTAATTTTGATTCGGTAACTGCATAGTTGACCCGGTCATGGATATCAAACGCTGCCATTTCCTTCTGACGGACTCTGCTTTTGTTCCTTCTTTCTTTTGTAGTATTTCCGGCATCCCGTTCGCCTTGCTGATGTTTCACGTGAAACATCAGTCATCAGGACTGCAAAGATGCGGAGCTGTTACGTCTTTTCTTTTTTGTGAGCAGCAACGCACTGGTGAGTGCAGTAAACGGTGCAACCGTCACAAGACCGAAGCTTCCAACGATCGTGTCCAGTAATTCTGCTGCTACATATTTGTAGTTCAGGATATTGTCTATCGGTGTTCCCTGTGCCATGAATGTCATCAGAAGTGCTATATAACCTCCGGAATAAGCCAGCAGAAGCGTTGTTGTCATCGTTCCCATTGCGGCTCTTCCGACATTCATTCCGGATTGGGCCGCTTCCTTCCAGCCAATATCCGGTTTCTTTCCGATCACTTCATTTACTGCAGAAGTAATGTCTACCGAGAGATCCATCATGGCGCCTGAGGCCCCGATGAAGATTCCGCTCATATAAATCTGCGAAAGATTCAGACTCTGATATCCGGCATAGAGAAGGCTTTCCGAGTATGCCATAACGGCACCATGGATTTTAAATGCATCCGTGAAAATGCAGCCCATAACACAGCTTACCAGTACTCCAAGAAGTGCACCGGATGATGCTGCAAGTGTTTTTCTGTCAAATCCATAGACCAGAAAAATGATCAGAAGTGTCAGAAATGCGGTCAGCACGATTCCCCACCAGATCGGATTTGCACCTTTCAGGTAGGCAGGTGTCAGGATCTTCCAGATTGCCAGAATGGTAATCATAAAAGAATACACTGCCCGCAAACCGGTTCTTCCGGCAAAGCCGATCAGAAGTAAAACAAAAATTCCTGCAAGCAGAAGTTCTTTGTCCAGGCGATAGTGATCACTCATCATAACGGAAAGAATTTCTCCGTTGCTATAACTGATCACTACCTGTGCAATGTCTCCTTCCTGGAAAATTTTATCCGCTTCCAGTGAACCGCTCAGCATATTTACGGCTTTTGTTTTCTCTCCTTTAAACTTTCCTCCGAGGATCTTCACCTTGCAGTACTGCTCTCCGGACTGGATCAGACCATTATTGATCACAGAACTCTCATCTGTGGAAAGAACCTTTGCTCTCACTCTGTCTGTTCCCTTATAAATAGCAGCATCCTCATAGCCCGTAGGGAGGGCCATGAGGATAACAATCAATAAAATCGCTATGAGGGAAACAGAACCTTTTCTAATCCTGTCTCTTGTCATTTATTCTACTCCTGTAAGTGCCGCCATCTTGTTATAAATATCTGTGTTATCGTAGTAACCGACAAACTCATCCTGACCTGCTCCCATGGCAAATACTTCTACCGGAAGTCCTGTATGTGCATAGGAGGAGAAATTGATACCGGACTTATTGTTCAGGATATGTGTGATCGTTACGGTCAGCGGTTCGTAGCTTCCATACAGCAGATATTCTTCCTGGCCAAATTCCTCTTTTTCACCGGTTCTGCTCATGGTTTCTTCATAAGCAGCCTGAAGCTTCTGATACTCATAATCGGTCATCACAAGGCTTCCTTTATCGTCCGTTCCTTCCGGATGCACATCCTTGCTGTCTGCCTGGTTGGAGCTTTCTGTGGCTCCGTCCGGCGCCTGAAGTCCGAACAGCTCTGTAATGTCAGCCATTACGGTGTCAAAATCCGTCTTGTTCTCCTTGTATGCTGCCACATAATCGGAATCAAATTTTGCATAGGAGATTTTCTGGTTGCTGATGTTGGTAAGGAAGGTGTCATAATCCGTTCCTGCGAAGCCAATGGTAAGACCACCAGTCTCATGGTCTCCCGTTACAAGGATCAGGGTTTCATCCGGATGTTCCTTGTAGAACTCCACTGCTTTTCCGACTGCATCATCCATGGCCACGGTATCTGTGATCGTTGCTGCTGCATCATTTGCATGGCAGGCCCAGTCGATTTTTCCACCCTCAACCATCATGAAGAAGCCGGTATCATTGTCCAGTACCTCAATTCCTTTTTCAACATAGTCGGAAAGTCCCCATTCGCCTTCCTCGCGGTCCATGTCATAGCTCATTGCATCGTCGTCTGCAAGCGTTTCATCGATAACGATTGCTTTTCCATCTTCTGCGGTCAGGCTCTCTGCCTCTGCCTGGGTTTTGATCACTTTATATCCTGCTTCCTCAGCCAGCTGGTACAGATCGGTTTTATCCTTGTCAGGTCCGGTAGTCTTCTTCAGACCGCCGCCTGCAAAGTAATCGAAATCACTTGCGATCAGCTCCTGACCGATTTCATAATAATTATTTCTGGATGCCTGATGTGCATAGAAAGCTGCCGGTGTTGCATGGTTTAAGTTTACAGAGGAAAGGATTCCCACTTTGTAACCAAGCTGTCTTTTCAGTTTTTCTGCGATGGTCTCATAGGAAGTCTCCATCTTCTCATCCATATTGATGGTTCCGCTGTAGGTCTTATGACCTGTGGAAATGGAAGTTGCTGTGGAAGCAGAATCCGGACAGAAGGATGTGCTGTCATAGGTCTGTGCAGATCCGGCTACCGGGAATTTCATCATATTCAGCTTGCTTTCGCTGTTGAGGATCTCATCTCCGTCATCTGCGATCGCATTCAGATAATAGTTGGTTGTCTGCACCTGCGGATAACTCATTCCATCACCGATGAACAGGAAAATATATTTCGGAGTCTTTGTTCCTTCTTCTGCTGCCATTCCATGAACAGGTACTGTACAGACTGCCATTGCTGTTGCCAATAATAATGCACCGATTTTTTTTGCTTTCATAATAATCTCCTTTACACAACTCGTTGTAACTGCAAAATGAATCTCTTTCACTTCTTTTCTTGACGATGCCTATTATAGGGGGGCTCTGTAAAATCTCCATTTGTCCAAAGTTAAATCTATATAAGATTTCTGCCTGTTTTTGATATAGAAACTTTACATAGGGGGATTCTTCCCTCTGTCCATATGTTATACTTTGTTGCAAACGGATCTTCTCAATCCGCTTCGCTACCTGCCCGTAACCAACTCTACCTTGCAGCAGCCGTCATACCGGCGCGCTGCCCTCACCTGAATAAAGGAGTGCAAAAAAATGAAACACCCCAAGAATTTTCGTGTTGTAAATCTACTGATGCTTACCGTTGCAGGAATCGTAAACGCCTTTGGGATCACAATCGACCGATCCAAATGCACCATTATCATCACAGAACATCCGGATGAAAGACATCGTACACAACATTGATCCGCTCGCTTATATTACAATCAGTGAAGTCGCGGATATCTTTTCCAGCAACAACAACAATCAGTGAGATTTTTCGGAGAATAAAACCGGCATTGCGTGCTGATCACTTCAGCCTGCAATGCCGGTTTTTTATCTTTTGACTCTTCCTCAGAAAATTATTTTTTATAATCCAATCCGACAAATGGTGCTGTCAGAAGCCCTGTTTCTGTCAGCTGGTATTCATATGCCCAGGTTTCCCCCTCTGTCCTCCAGGCATCCGGTCCACACCACATGACATGATTGCTGCAGTTGTGAAGCTGTCCAAAGGTATTCCGGCGATTACCATATGCAAGAAACTCCAGAATATAGTTTCCCTTGTGAACGTTTTTAAAAACTGCCTCATACGGGCTTTTAAAGATTTTTCTGACCGTACACTCTTCGTCTTTTTTCAGAGATACCTGAATCAACGGATTGCGGAATTTCGTGGTCCTGATCACCAGGTCTGCCTCTTCAGGCACTTCAATTTCCATCCGGTAAACCAGGTTTCCCCCGTAAAAAGCCAGTCCCTGACCACAAATATCTCCAAATGCCAGTTCTTTAACCGGTGCAGTGATCATTACCCTGCTTCCTGTTACAGCTACCCCAAAATCCCCCAGAAGATACATATTTTCGATATTTACCTTCGAATGATACGAAATCCGTGCTTCCAGAAGATTCTCGCCCTTCTGCAGCCTTCCAAGCTTTCTCGTACGGATCTGATGATCTGTATAATAGCCTTCCACCGGTGAAATCACACGCTGCTGATTCCAGAATAATTCTGTGATCTCCGGATTTTCCAACGCCAGTAAAACATTCTCTGCTTCCACCTCTGACCGGATCACAAAACGCAGGGATACCTGATGCTCATAGGGCTGTTCTCCATAAATCCAGGGCTGGGCATAAGCATCTGCACGCTGGGGATATCCCAACTCCTTGCGGAGCACATTATCCAGACGCAGGATTTCTTCTTTTTCTCTCCAGTCTCCGTCATCCAGCCGGTACTCTGCCATATCAAGAACCAGCACATTTGGCTCTTCAAGTTCAGCCTGGACCGTTTCAGGCATCCGGATCGGATGCAATTCCCCAACTGTTTTCTCTGTCCTTGTAAAACCGGATGTTCCAGGCTGCAGACAATATAAGAAAGAATCCTGTGCATAAGAAACCTCACTCCACAGAGTTTTTCCATTCTTATAAGAAACCGGGACTTCCTGCTTCTTTCCTGTCAGTGCATCATAGGAAAGAACTTTCCAGCAACCGGGTACACAGATTCTCAAACGTTCTTCCAAAACAGCGTCCGGATCCTGCGGTTTCTGTGCATGTGCCAGGAAAATCCATTTGTTTTCTCCATCCTGGCGCATCTGATACAGATATGGTCCCGCCGGAATCCCTCTGTCTGTCTGGATTTCAATGGTTCTCCAGGGTTCCAGTGCTTCCCGGATCTCTCTTTTTTCGAACGAAAGCCGCTGACACTTTTCTGCCAGTTTTTTAACTCTGTCATTTTTCACTGCAGCTACATATTCATCTCTTCCGGGGAAAAAACGAGAAAACGCATCCGATATCTGGAATCTTTCGTCACATATCCACCACCATACCCGGATGGCCACCGGTCCTCATCATACAGCCAGGTCAACATCTGTTTTTCTTTCATTTTTTCATGTGCATAAGCAACCCGGTTTAAAAATTCTTCGCTCATATAAGGAATATTCATCCCGGTTCTGCAATGGATATGGGCACCGCCCATCCCCATTTCTTTTAACGCTTCCGTTTGAAAATCGATCTGTTCCTCCGTCACCTTGCAATTCCAGGCCCAGAACGGGGTTCCCCGGTATTCACTGGTCGGATTCTGAAATAACGCTTCACTAAGCTTTGGCTCTTCTTTTTTACGATACAGCATATATCCTCCTCTCTGAAACAGAAGAAAACGGTTAAATCTGAAGTTCTGTTTCTATTACTTCCCGGCAACTGCACTGGATCGTTTTTATCTCATATTTTTCAAAATTCAATTCCTCTTTTTTATCCTGAAAATGCAATACAGCCGATTGTTCTTTATCTGTCGGATTAAACAGACGTACAAAAAAGTACTCTCCGTCTTCTGCTTTTTTTAACGTAACAAACTGAATGGTATCTGTATGAAGCAACTGTACCGGAGCGTTTTTTTCTCCGGATTTTTCAGGCGGATAGCAAGACAGCAGCATGGGCGGTGCCTGAAATTCCTGTGCTGTCCTGGATGCCTGCCGCAGCATTTTCTCCTTTGTCCCAAATCGGAAAAGAAAACTGAAATCATGCTCTCCCTGATCTATGTAGGGCATATAACGATCCTGCGGCATCGTTGTACGTCCCGGGATCGGATGCGCACAATAAGAAGGAGAACGCAATAAAGTTATTTTCAGTGTCCCTTCTTCTCCGCAAAAGGAAGATCCATATACGCCATTATTTACAATCAGGATTCCTTTTTCTCCGGAATACAAAACCTGGTATTTCTGAGCGATATTTTCCTCCAGTTCCGGATTCAGCAGTTCCTGACCATATGCCTGCTCTCCCATACATTCCGCTTCTTTAAGTACGGATGGAACATTCATTTTTACCAGCTTCTGCTTTTCATTCCACACCATATGCAGTTTTACTTCCAGATCTCCAGTCTCGGAAATAATATACCGGACAACCGCATAGGAATGATGATATCCAAACAGTGCTTCTACTACTGTCCGAACTTCTCCGTCTTCTATGACTCTGACTGCATTCAATGGGGTATCTGTACAACAGAATTCTGCAGCTTCTTTTGGATCTAACAGATGAAATTCTCCCTCTTTTTTCTTCCATGCATTTTTTTCCATATACCATGGATCATAATTATCCTCATACACTTCCAGTCCAAATGCATTTTCTTTTACATATTGGTCATCATTTTTTTTAATACTACAGACCAGACCGGTATCATAATTGATCAGCACTTCTATTTCTTTTTTCTTAATGCAAAGGCTTCTTCCCTTTTCCTCTGTTTTAAAGGAAGGCTTCCTGGAAGCCGAACGGAAACCGCATTGAAAAAGATTCATGCTCATAGGTTTCAGTACCCCATGGAATACGACCCGTTTTCTCCACTGCAGCGGAATGGTACTGTTCTCTTTCTCACTTTGAGTCGGACAACGCTTTCCATCTTCTCCCCGGACTTCCGGGATCAGAAATTCGTGTTCCCAGTCCTGATCCCATAACATAAGTTCACAGAGAAAATCTCCTGAAATTTCATAAGGATAGGGATTGTATGCATAAATCGGAATACAGTTTTCCGGATTCGGTTTTTCACAGAAAGTCATTGACAGAAATGCTTTTTCCTTGATTCTTGACAGAATTTCCAATGCATGATCCAGCATGCGCATTCCAGCTTTCTCCACCGGCAAAACGGACGTTCCTGGCAACATATCATGAAACTGCGCACTTAAAATATCTTTTAAAGCTGCATTCAGTTCTTTTTGGGGATACTCCATCTGTTTCAAAACAGCTGCATGTGCACACATACTTTCTGCAAAAAAATAAGTACTTTCTGCCATCCGGTAAAGCTGTTTTATTCTTGACTGACTGCTATAACATCCGACCGCCCATGGAACCAGACTCTTTCTGACCGCAGGAAGATTCTTTCTTTTTTCTATTTCTGCCAGATATTCCTCTGGTGTTGAGTGAATGATCAGAACATTTTCTTTTTCCTTTTCTCTGATCAGATCTGTCAGGTCTTCCAGATCTTTTCTGGAGGGACCTCCACCATGATTTCCTACTCCCCACAAACAAACTGCAGTCTCTTGCTTTTCGCTGTTTTTCAGATATTCTCTGACTTTTTTTGCCGCACAGCCTCTGGAAGAATTATAACTTCCATCAATTCTCACAGCAATTATTTCAGAATCATCATAGCCTATCCACTTAAACTCATCTGCCGGAAGTTTTATATATCGATCTCCATCTCCTGGCCGCATAAACAGATAACCATTATAACCACATTTTTTCATGATCTGAACCAATCCTCTGCTATGGCCAAAAGGGTCTACATTGACCGCAGTGGAAGGTGAAACTCCGAATTTTTCCAGAAAATATTTTTTGCCTGTTAAAATCTGTCTTACAAATCCTTCTCCACTTGGCATATTGCAATCCGGCTGCAAATACCAGCCTCCCATGATATGCCATTTTTTCTGTTTCACAAGTTTCTGGATTCTGGTGAAAAGCTCCGGCTCATATGCTTCTACCCATTGATACAGCAAAGCTTCGTTATGGCAAAAAACAAAACCATCGTATTCTTCACAGAATTTTGCTGCAATGCGGAACGTAGACAAAGCTTCTGCTGCACCTTCTTCCCATTCCCATTGCCATACAGGATCCAAATGTGCATTACAGATTAAAAATAATTTTTCTATCATGACATTCTCCTTCCCCATACATTCATATACTCATTTGGTGTCATATTATATTTTTTCTTAAACAAGTTGAAAAAGTAAGGATAACTTAAAAATCCAGCTTGTTCTACAATTGCTTTTAATTTTAAACTCCCCTCTTCCATCAGTTCTTTTGCATAACAAAGACGCAGGTCATTCACATATTCAGTGAAACTAATGCCCATTTCCATTTTAAACACAGAACTTAAATAGGAACCGTTTCTTCCAATATCCTCTGCGATTTTTCCTAAAGATACCTGTTCCCGAAAATGATTCTGAATATAAAACAGCATTTTTTTGACTGTTGCAGAATACTTTTCATCTTCCTTCCGAGTAATTCTGCTGTTCCAGAGCTTCTCATATGTTTTTTCCAAAAAATCGATACAGTCTGATCTTTTTTCCAGCTTTTCCAAATAATTGACTGCATTCATTTCCTCTCCACAAACAAGATCATAGGGAATATCGTATTTTTTACATAATGTATGTACAATAAAGATTAAATCTCTAAAAATCTGCATACAACTTGTACGCGGAATATTTTGACAAATGATTTCATGAAAAATTTCTTGTAAAACTTCTTTCATCTTATCATAATCAGATATTCGAAACGCCTCATACAATTTTTCTTCTGCTTTCTTTTCCAGACCATTCCCTCTATTATATTCTTTTTCTACATCTGACGCTTCATTTTCCCAAAAACAATATTTCCATCGTTTTTCTATTTTTTGATAACTTATATCGATATTTTCCAGGCTTGCCCGTTCACCCACATAAAAAACTGTCTTTAAGTGTAAAAACTTTTTGAGACAAAAGTCAGCTTTCTTAATGAATCCTGTCGTTTTTTCCTGCATTTTTGCCTCACTCGTCATATCCATTTCCAATAATAGAATTAACAGGTTCTGTTCCACAGGTGCGATCATACCTTTGCCTTGTTCAAAAAGCAATTCCTCTAAAATATTACATACGGAAAATTCAATAATAGATTTTTCCCTTGTGCTTCCGCAGACTTTTTCCTCTTCTATAGACACCAAAACAGGAACATACTGACTTGTCTCTGATTCTAAATGCAGTTCTTTCAGTTCTTTCCTTATCTGCTCTTTATTCCCGTGATATATTCCACAGATTAATCTGGAAACAAACTTTTGTCGTAAAATCCTCAGATTGCTCTCGCTTGCTGTGACTATCTGCTTTTCCCGTTTTTCCAACTCCAGAGCCTTATTCAAAGCATCCATCAAAACAGCCTGTGTCAAATTATTTTTGATCAGATAGTCTACAGCCTGATTTTTCATAGTATCCCTCACATAACGGTAATCATCATAGCTGCTTAAAACAATTACTTTTATGGATGGATATTTTTGATAGATAAACCGTACTAATTCATCTCCATTAACATACTTCATTTTAATATCTGTAATTACTATATCCGGTTTCAACAAAGGAATGTTTTCCATAGCTTGCTTTCCGTCACTATACTCACCACATATCCTGAAACCAAGATCTTCCCAGTTAAGCATGGAGCGAATATGAATTCTGGCCAGCATTTCATCGTCAACAATCATTACCTTAAACATATTTTTTCTTCACTTTCTTCCATTGGCAAGGTCAATATCACTCTTGTATACTCTCCCGGCACACTTTGGATTTCCATTCCATAACTGTCTCCATAGTATAATTGAATCCTTCTGGCTATATTTTTAAGACCAATCCGTTTTGTTTCTTGCCTTCGGATACACTCCCTGACAGCGGCATCCATCCCGACTCCATTATCATAGACCTCCGCTTTTATCTTCGCATCTTCCGAGAAAATCCTGACTTCTATTTTCCCGTTTTCTTTTTCTAAAATATGTCCATGTTTTATAGAGTTTTCCACAAGCGGCTGAAGAAGCATTTTCAGGATATATTTCTGTTCCAGTCCTTTTTCGATTTCATATGTAAAATTAATTTCTCCAACATATTGGTACTCTCGAATACAAATATATTTTTCCAGATAATCAATTGCCTCTGTAAATGTGTAAAACTGCTCAGCTGACATATTCACCTGCATAATAGTACTTAATGCTTCTGTAATATTTTCAATTGCTTTCGCACCTGTCATCGTTGCAAGCATTTTAATTGTATATAACGTATTATATAAAAAATGCGGTTTGATCTGCGCCTGCAGTGCATACTGTTCCAGATAAATTTTTTCCCGCTCGCTTTTTTTATTTTCCTCCATTTCTTCATTTAACCTTTTTGTCATTTCTACAAAACTGTTGTATAACTGCTCCACTTCATCTCCTGAATGAATAGAACAATCTATCGCCAAATGTTCTGTGGTTACGTTTTCTACAGAATCTGTCAGCAGTTTTATATTTTTCAAAAAATACTTTGAAACTCTTGCCGTAATTCCAAATGCAGCTAATACAAGAAACAATGCCAGACAGAAAGTTATCATGTTTCTTACTTTCCCATCTCCGAGAATATCCGAATAGGGAATCAGAATATAATTATCCCAATCCACAATATCTGATTTATGACAAGAGATAAAATATTTTTGTTCATTTATTTCCTGTATATTTCCGGATGCTTTATCAAAAGTTTCAAAAAATTCTGCCAGTTTCTCATCTGTCATTTTTATTTCTTTATGGTTGCTTTTATAATTAATTACTTTATTTACCGGATCATACACGATCAATGTACCTTTATATGTATTTTCACCAGTATAACTTTTATATAAAGCTTTACAACTGACCGTCATCACACACCAGAACTCCGGAGCCTGTTCGGTAACTTGTATTTTCTTTATAAATTTAAGCTTTGCGTATCCGTAATGATCTTCTGCTGCTTCTACAATAATTCCAATTTCCTTGTCTTCACATGCTTTCTGATATTGTTTTAATCCACTTCTCGATGATTCTACTTCACTTCCACCACCAGAAAAATAAAATCCTTTTTCTGAAACCAATGCAATATTCCGGATATACTCTTCTCCAATCATTGCATTTTTTAATATTTCTTTCATCGTTTCCATGTCTTGAAAAAGTTCCTGATTGTTTTGATATTCTTCCTTACGAAGAATTTTCTTAACTGAAGAGTTGTTTTGCAACACATAAAACAGCAAATTCATTCTTTTAAAATATACATTAATACTGTCATTTACTGTTTTCATGATCTCATCCACTTGTTTTTGACGGATACTTCCCATTTCTCTTCCATACATTCTGGTAAGAAACCAGGAACTTGTCAAAGATAAAATCAGGCATTCCATTACAACCAGTACTATAAATTTACTGCGAAGACTTTTTCTTATTCTCATATTATCCTTTCACTGCACCGTCAGATAAACCTGCAACAATATATTTCTGCATAAACAAGTACAGCACGATAACAGGAAGAGAAACAATAACCACATCAGCAAACAATAGCTGCCACTCGGAAGCTTTTTGTCCGATAAATAAATATGTTGTTAAAACCGCCGTCGTTCTCTTGGGATTATTAAGTAAATACAGAGAGATTCCAAAATCATTCCAAATACTCATAACTGCATTCATAAGAGCAGTCACGGTCACTGGCTTCAAAAGCGGAAATATAATTTTAAAAAATACCGTATAAGCCCCTGCTCCATCTATTACTGCTGCCTCATCTATCTCACTGGTAATTCCCTTTATAAAGCCTGTATAAATAAAAAAAGTAAAGGGGAACAAACTTGCCGCATATACCAGTATTGCTCCTATTATAGCACCATTTCCAGTAGTCAGTCTCATTTTTCCAAGCATAAAATAAACAGAGACCATTGACAATGGAAGGGTAAGGCCAATGATGATCGCATTGTTTAAAAAAGAGGAAAATCTGGATTTTCTCCTTACTATCACGAATGCAGCCAGTGATGATACTATAAGAACCAAAAATGATCCTCCTACAGTTGCAATCATACTATTCAGAAAACTAGAAGGAATCCTTGCTGTACGAAACACTTCTGCATAGTTATCCCATGCCTGTTTCCAGGAAATTCCTTTGAAAGAAAGCTGCAGTAAATTTGCATTTCTTTTAGATTTCATAGAATTGACCGCAACCAGAAGAAATGGTACCAATACGATTCCGCTTATGAACAGGCCAATCAGATCTTTCATTCTTTGTTTTCTTTTTCCGGCACGGATGCTTGCTGTCTTACTCATGCTTCAACCTCCCTTTTGGAAATCGTATTATAAGTGAATAATGTAACTATCAGAACAATCACGGCTAATATAGTGGTTCCTGCCGTAGCCTGCCCATACCTCTGATAACTGTAAGACCGGTAAATTAAAGTATTTAAAACTTCTGTTGCATAACCCGGTCCTCCGCCTGTTGTGGAAATCACCACATCAAATACTTTTAATCCCCCGATAATACTCAGCACCACAACATTATTGATGGACGGAAGTAATAATGGAAATGTAATATAGCGAAATTTTTGAAATCCGCTTGCACCATCAATTACAGCAGCCTCATAATAGTCAGAAGAAATATTTTGCATTCCTGCAAGTAAAATCATCATTGTATATCCACTGAATTTCCAGATTTCAACACCACAAACAGAAAACATTGCCACAGACGGATCTGTGAGCCAGTTTTGACAAAGCCCACCAAGTCCCACCATTCTTAGGAAATTACTCAGGAGACCTTTTGATGGATGTAAAATGGATTTAAAGACAATTCCTACAGCAATAGAATTGATCACCGCCGGCAAATAAAAAATTGTGCGCATAAAATTTACAATTTTAGACTGTCTATTTAAAAATATTGCCAGTATCAGTCCAATACCAACTTTTCCTATGGTTGTGAGAACGGTAAACAGAACTGTGTTTTTTATGGCTGCCCTCATTCCCTCATTTGTCAGAATTTCCTTATAATTTTCCAGCCCCACAAAATCTGCCCGTTTGAAGTTCCAGTTTGTAAATGAATAGAAAAAACTGATAAAAAAGGGAAGTATAAAAAAAGCGGTAAATAATAAAATTCCGGGAGCCGCCATATAATACGGATATCTTTTCTTCATCTTGTCACCTCATAATAATAAGGGGACGGATTCACCGCCCCCTTTGTTCATTAATATCCCCATTCAGCGATATTGTTTTCTTTGGCCCATATATCAAAATCACCGTCCAGACTCTCAAGTACTTCTTCTGGTGTTTTCGTTCCAGATACCATTGCCTGGAGATTCTTAGGAAGGGACTGTGCTGAGCCAAGTAATTCTGGTTCCGGGAATGTTTTATCCTCTTGAATCATCTGGTATACATCTGCGCTGATTCCCTTAAAATCTACTTCAACTCCATTTACAGATGGGATTCCAGAGTGATTCTGATAATATACATTCATTGCCTCCGGCGAACAAAGTTCCAGGAGAAGCTGCTTCACCAGATCTGCTTTTTCGGTTCCCTTGGGAATTAAAAAACCATTCGGAGGAGCAAGTAAAGCTTTATCGCTGTCTGCTTCATTTGAGGGCAGAACAAACATTCCTATATTTTCAAATTCCTCATCTGACTCTGCAATAGATTGTATTTCTGAAGTAATGAATGTTGCTGATGGATACATAGCTGCCTGACCTGTAATAAGAGCTTCCTGTGCATCTGCATAGGTATCAGACAGAAAGGTCTCGTTTGTATAACCTTTGTCAATTAATTCCATCTGCTTTTCCAATGCATATTTTTCATATTCCATATCTGTCCAGAGTGCTTTATGTGTGTTCAGTTTTTCTGCTGCTCCAGGAGTTTGAATCTCCTGTTTCGCTCTTGAATCAATGGAAATGATCTGAAGTGTCCACTCATTATCGGCAGCGCCAGAAGTATATACAGGAATAATTCCCTTTTCTTTCAGTGTTTCACACTCCTCCATCAGTTCATCCCAGGTTGTTGGAATTTCAAGATTGTTATCTGCAAAGATCTGCTTGTTGTATACCATTCCAAAAACCGTAACATCACCGAATGGAGCACAAAGCATTTTTCCCTCATAAGACTGTTTATAAGAATCAAGAACAGCATCACTATAATTTTCTGTCCAGTCATCTCTGTTTAATTCCTCAAAACAATCCCCTAAAACATTTATAGAAGTAGTAGCTCCCTGCCACCACAGAATATCCGGTACTTCTCCTGACTGGATTTTCGCTGCAATTAATTCCTCGCCTGCTGTTCCTTCCGGTACTTCTTCAAATTCAAAAACCACATTACATTTATCTGCCACATAGTCAAAAACTTCATTTGCCTCACTTGTTCTCCAACTGGAATGGCATAAAACACTGATTGTTTCTCCAGCACCATCTACTGCTGCTTCTTCTGAAGCTGCCATCGCCGGAATTCCCGCCATCATTCCAAGACACATACTCATCGTCAGCATTCCACTTACTAATTTCTTTTTCATCTCCAAGCCTCCTATCTGATTTTATTATGGACCGTTATTTCCATAACCAGTTTGTTTTTACACCCATATCATACCTGTAATTCTCTCACCTCTTCATTACTGATTTTTTGGATTTATTATTTTTTCTTTTGATATATAGGAGTTTTTTCCTTAAAAGGAAGGGAAATGTTTATGTCAACAGGGAGCGAAACAACCTTCTGAGAGTTGGCGAAAAGATTGTGTTCATAAGAAGAGCTCACATAAAAAGGTATCAAAATATAAACAGGGTGTAACTCAAAACGAGTTACACCCTCCCTACTCTAAGACTGCCTATTTTCAGACAGTCCCTTACTATTAATCTAATCCATCTGCCAATCCATATACATCATTTTCTTTACAGGAAGCGCCCTCCCACTGAATGGGATTTTCAAACTCCAGCTCAATAATGGTATCATAAGCATCCCGTTCTGCTTCTGGAACTTCAATCTGAATATATCCGTCTTTTTCCTGAATATCAGCAGATTTCACATTCCACAGCTTCCAGCTTTTTAATTTGTTTCCGGTAAGCTGCAGCCTGATCTTATCAGACTTCCATTCCATAATATGAACATATACTTTATTCTCTTTGTAGGTTGTTCCTCCCCAGCTTCCCGGGATTACAGGGCCGCCTCTTGTTCCGTAGATAGTTTCTCCATATTGTTTCATCCACGCTCCCAGTTCAGCCAACCGTTTTACCTGTTCCTCTTCCATATTTCCGTCACCGGTCGGTCCTACATTTAACAGATAATTTCCATCACGCACAACAATGGACACCAGATTATGGATCAGTTCTCTCAGAGAAAGAACTTCTCTGCCCGGTATATATCCCCAGGAATCCGCAATACAATCACAGGAATCCCATGGTTTATCCGTACGGATCTCATCGATCCGGCGTTCTCTTGTATGAAAATCTCCTTCCCAACCAAATCTGTTATTGATCATGATTCCCGGCTGCAATTTGCGGATCTCATTGATGATCTTTTCAGATTCCCAGAAATAATTGACTCTCATATACTCGCCAACTGCCCAGTCAGGTTTCCGGAACCATCCCTTTTCTCCTGTCCAGTCATTGCCGCCAAGTGCCAGCCATTCTCCATCAAACCAGAGCATATCGATTTTTCCGTAATTCGTCATCAGTTCGATCAGCTGATCATGGCATTGTTTTTTTAATGCCTGTGCATTTTCCCAGTATAAATCCGGGAAAAAGTATCCGGGAAATCTCCAATCTAACGGCGAATAGTAAAAACCTATTTTTAATCCTGCTTCTCTGCATGCTTCTACATATTCTTTTACAAAATCTTTTTCTGCTGCACTCTTGGTTGCTTTAAAATCGCTTACTTTGCTATCAAACAGGCAAAAACCATCATGATGACGGGTCGTGAGAACCATATACTTCATGCCTGCATCTTTGGCTGCTTTTGCCCATGCACGCGCATCAAATTTTTCCGCTTTGAAATCTTCGGCTAATTTTTCATACTCTTTCACATCCAGCCGTTCATTAAAGAGTACCCATTCACCCTTTCCAAGCATGGAATAAATTCCCCAATGAATAAACATTCCGAATTTTGCATCGCGAAACCATTGCTTCTATTGTCTTCATATCTTCACCTCGCTTTTAACCTTTAACAGCACCTACCGATATTCCTTTGATAAAATATTTCTGTACGAACGGGAAAACCAACAGAATAGGCAGCAGACCTACGATTGCTATTGCCATTCGTACCGTCTCTTGAGGGATTCCGCCGCTGATACTTGATACATTGATATTGCTGTTCGCATTCTTGGATAAAAACTCTATGTTCTTTATCATGTTGTTCAAAAGCTGCTGGATACTGAACAGCTTGGCATCTGTCACATAATATAATCCATTCATCCAGTCATTCCAGTAAGACAGACCGATAAACAGTCCTACCGTCGCAATGATCGGTTTGCATAACGGCAAAGCCACCTGACCGAAAATCCTGAATTCCGAGGCACCATCAATCTCCGCTGCTTCCTTTAACGCTACCGGAACATTCGACTGGATGAAGGTTCATCCGGATGAAAGACATCATACACAACATTGATCCGCTCGCTTATATTACGATCAGTGAAGTAGCGGATATCTTTTCCAGCAACAACAATCAGTGAGATTTTTCGTATAAAAAAAACCATGGAAAAATTTGCCTTCTGTCAGAAGTTCTTGTTTTTCCATGGTTTTTTCTTTACGCTATGCTAATTTCAGGCGCAGGGTTTTGATCTCAAATGCCCGGAAATCAAGGGAAATGCTGTGATTTTCCACCATAAGCTCCTCTTCTTTTTCCTCCAGCATCGTGCAGCTCCAAGCTTTCGCTACCGGCAGGGATGTGGACAAAGCTGTCTGAACCGCCGCTTTCCTGGACTCGTAGAGACGCAGGATCAGATCGCCGCTTCCGTCTTCTGCAAGCTTCACAGACTCAAGAATGACATTGTTTTTCTCCACGTCAAACAGGGAGAAGGCATCAGCTGTACCGTTTGTCACAACCGGTTTTACATTCAGCTCATAGCCCTGGCGGACAACGTCACTGTCTGCAAAGCTACCCTCCCATGCGGTAAATGCATAGGTAAAATGATGCTCTCTGTTGTCTGCATGCATCTCCGGGGCTGCCGCTGCACGGAGCAGGGTCAGTTCCAGCGCATTTTCATTCATGCTGATGCCGTACTTGCAGTCATTCAGCACAGCCGCACCATGTGCCCCGTCACACAGGGCGCTGTAGCGATGGTTGCAGACTTCAAAACGGTCTTTATCATAGGTTCTGGACCGTCTGGTCGGCCGTTCCACATAGCCAAACTGCATCTCGTTGATGCCGTTCTCTGCGAATACACGAACCGGGAAGGCAACCTTCAGAAGCCGGTGCAGTTCTTTCCAGTCAATCACAGTCTCAAACTCAAGCCGTGTACTTTCGGCATCCAGACGGATATACTGGACAAAGGAAGAATTGCTGATGCGTCCGGTCACTTTCAGAACGCTGCGCAGGCTGCCTGCCTGAAGAACGCTTACCTTCACATCCTCTGCCGCCGTGATCTCCTGTTCCTTATAGTTGGAATCGATATCCCAGGCATCAAAGAGACGCGGTACATCTTTGTAGAGATGGAAACGATTCAACGGCTCTGCTGCAAACTCTCTGCCGCTTGTCTTCAGTACAAAGGAGATAACCTCTCCCTTGCCGTCCACGACAGCCTTCACCTGACGGTTTTCCAGAACATAGGTCTCGCCCACCTGAGTCAGTACCACCTCATCCTCCGCTTTCGTCTGCTCCTCTGCCGGAACCAGAGAAACCATACCGTAGGCAGGAAGCTCTGCCAGTCCATATACTTTATCGCCAATCTTTTCTGTCGGAATTTCTTTTCCTTCTTTCGTCTTCGCACCCGCTGCAAAGCTCTCAGGAAGCTCAAGAACCGTCTCATAGGCAAAACCGAGGGAATTGCCCACCGTGATGCCGTTTTCTCCCTCTGTGAGGCTCTGAAGGGCTTTCTCCGTCAGTTCATGGCTTTCATCGAGAATGGCATGGAAGGCCTTTTCTGCCTCCTGATAAACTCTTGCAATCGAGGAACCGGGCAGAATATCGTGGAACTGATGAAGCAGAACCTCTTTCCACAGACGCTCCACAGCCTCCGCCGGATATGCCTTTCCTTTTAATGCAGCCAGTGTACTCCAGAGCTCCAGCTCCCGCATGGAAAGCTCGCATCTCCGGTTATTCTGTTTCACCATGGCCTGTGAGGTGTAGGTTCCGCGGTGGGCGCTGAAATACAGCTCACCCGTATAAGTATGCTTCGGTCCGCCCTCTGCTTCCATATCTTTGAAAAACGTAATCGGATTCTCCTGTTTTACCTTCGGGCAGCCTTCCAGGTCTTTTTCCCTCTTCGCATACTCCAGATAATCTCTTGCCGGACCGCCACCTCCGTCGCCGTAGCCGAAGGGCAGGAGGAAGGCATCCAGATCTCTCTTCTGGCTTCTGTTCTCCCAGACGCCAATGAGCTCGCTCGGGTCAGTGCGGTAGGTATAGCTGGTAGGCAGGAAGGACGTGATCTTTGAGCCATCCATGCCCTCCCAGTAGAAATAATGATAGGGGAACTGTTCTCCTTCATTATAGGACCAGAAAATCTTCTGGGTCACCAGATACTTCACGCCACAGCTTTTTAAGATCTGCGGAAGTGCTGCGGTATAACCGAAGGTGTCCGGCAGCCACAGCATCTGGCTGTCCACACCAAATTCTTCTTTGTAATACTTTTTGCCGTAGAGCAGCTGACGGATCAGCGCTTCTCCGGAAGCCATATTAGTGTCCGGTTCCACCCACATGGCGCCTTCTGCGATCCATTTTCCGTCCTTGACCGCCTCTTTGATTCTCTGAAACAGTTCCGGATAATATTTCCGGCACATCTCATAGGCAGCCGGCTGGCTCTGAATGTATTTATATTCCGGATATTCCTCCAGGAGACGCAGCTGCGCCGCAAAGGTTCTCTCGGTCTTTCTGTGGGTCTCCGCCATTGGCCACAGCCAGGCCAGGTCGATGTGGGCGTTGCCGACCGCATAAAAGACCGGTGTGGTAGAACCGTTTTTCGCCTCCAGCGCAGGCTTAAGCGCTTCTCTGCCTGCCCGGTAAGAAGCGATTCTTCCTGCTTCGTCCTGCTCAAAATCAACGGCAAGCGTGAAGTTTTCCAGCGCCTCTGCGATTTTGGCTGCCCGCAGGGAATTGGGATCCAGTTTATCCAATACCTGTTTTAACGTATCTGCATCCATCCACAGCTGGTAGGCATCCTCATTCCAGATACCAAAGGTACACACGCCCAGGGTCCGTCGTTTGCCCTCTTCCAGCGGATCCTGGTAGGCGCCCGGAAGTACCGGTCCTGTTGCACAGCCGCCATTCGGAGACTCCGGATAATAATGGCCCGCATAGGTTTCCATCAGGATTTCGTATTCCGTTCCTGCTGCCGCCGCTGTGCTCAGAACATTATCCTCGATAAAATGATGCTTCTGCGTTACCCAGGAGGCACGATAGGTACCAAATTCCTGGCCGTTGACAAACAAGGTGGACTCTCCGTCCGGTCTTAAATCCATAACGATCCGTTTTCCTTCTGCCTCAGCAGGGAGAACCACTTTTCCGCGGAACCAGCAGTATTCCCAGGTTTTTCCCCAGGTAAAGCCGGGTTCCACCGGCTCAAACTGTCCTTTCATCGCCTCTTCCGGTGACAGATGCTCCATGGTACGAAATGCCTCCCAAGAAATGGTTCCCAGTGGTCTGTAAAAATCATCTTTGAGTGTGCGCATCCAGTGCTGCAGTCTTCCGCTCCATTCTGAACTCATGATTCCCATGTAAGTCCCTCCATTTTCTTTGATTTTGGTATAGTTTCTTTATAGCATGTTCCGCTTCATCTATCAAGACTTTGCATCACACGATATTCCTTTATGATTTTTCATATATTCTGCCGGGCTCATCCCTGTTATGGAATGGAAAATCCGGCTGAAATAGAACTGATCGGAAAAGCCCACCATCGCTGCAATATCTTTGATGAACAAATCCGGATTATCTTCCATGATTTCTTTTGCCTTCTCAATTCTCAAGGTCGCCAGATGCCGGTTAAAGCTTTCTGTGCTGTATTTTCGAAACAGCTTGCTGAGATACGTCTGGGAAATTCCAAAAATTGTGCATATCTTCTGGGCGGACAGCGGCAGCGCCAGCTGTTCTTTCATATAATTTTCGATTTTTTCGAAAAAGTCCGGCGTATCGATTTTTCCTTTCTGCTGTTCCTCTTTGTTTCTGCATAAAATCTGGCTGATATTTTCTTTCAGCTTCTGCATATTCTCCGTATAATAAAACAGATCATCCAGAAGATATTCTGCATTTTCCTGCAGCTCATTTTCAACATTTTCATTTTTAAATATCTGAAAAAGCTCTCTCACCTTCTGTTCCACACAAAGCTGTGAGTACTCTTGGATTTCCCATAGCCGGAACAGTTTCTCTATTTCCTTTTCAGCTGCCTGAAAGTCATGTTTTCTGACCAAAATCCGCAGACGCTCCAGAATTAATTTTTCTTCCTGCATCTGTGTTTCTGTTTTCTGTTCCTTTTTCTCTCCCTGCAAGCCAATTTCTATTGTCTGATTTTTTCCGATGATCAGTCGGTGATCTAATATATAAATCAGCCTTCGTATGGTTGGAAACAGTTCTTTTGCTGAAACCGGTTTTTCCGTCAGGATCAATGTATAAAAGGACATCGTTTTTGTTTTCTTTTCCTTTTCCAGGAGATTCTGTACTACCTGATAAAAACTGTTGTGAAAAAGCAGTTTCTTCGGACAAATATATAAGGTTTCCATCTCATCCCTGCCGTATACGATCATCTGCTCTTCCATACCCGAAAAAAATTCCACTCCCTGAGATTCCAGAAATCTTCTGGGCAGGCTGTTTTTTCTCAACAGTGCTGTGTAGTACTCTTCTTCCGGAAATATCTGCTGAAAACCAGGATTCTCTGTAAAATTACCAGCACACATTTCATGGATGATCCGGTTTCTCATTTTATAGTAATATTCATCCAGCCTCCCTTTTAAAATCCGCAGGCTTTCCTGCAGGACGGATGGCTTTACCGGTTTTAAGATGTAATCACAGACTCCAAAGCGAAGTGCAGACTGCGCATAAGAGAAATCCTGATAACCACTGATAATGACCGTCAAAAGATCCGGATACCTTTCTTTCACTCGTTTTGCAAGCATAATACCGTCCATAACCGGCATTTTTACATCCGTGATCAAGATATCCGGATGGAAGCTTTCTAATTGTTCCAAAGCCTCCTGACCGTTTTCTGCTGTTCCCACCACTTGAAAATTCTGGCATTTGATCCGAATGATATTACACAAATGCTGTAATGCAGCGGGCTCATCTTCTGCAATAAACACCTGATACATAGGTTTCATTCCCTCTTTTCTTCCAGGACAGAGCCAAACAGGATCTCTGCTCCTCCTTCTTTCCGGTTGGAAATCTGAAAGTTCATTTCTTTCTCACTTAAAAGATACAGACGTGCATAAGTATTCAGAATTCCCATTCCGCCGATTTTCATCTCTACGGTCCGATGGTTCTCCTTTAGTTCCTGTCTCAGTTTTTCCATTTCACTTTCCAGCTGTACAAGCCTTTCATCTGAAAATCCTTCTCCGTTATCCTGAATCAGGATATACCAGTGATCTCCGTCCCGGTAAGCCTTCACCGCTATCTGCATGATCCTGCTTGTATTCTCATAGCCATGTTTGATACTGTTTTCTACAAACTGCTGTACCGTCAGTTTGGGAATCCTCTGTCCCACAATCTCAGGATCTGTTTCGATCGAATATTCCAGCTTATGTTCATAACGGTATTTCATCAGGGAAAAATATTTCCTGAGATACTCCATCTCCATCTGAATGGTTGCTGTTTTTTCTCCGGTGTCAGTTGAATAGCGCAGCATGCCTGCGAGATCGTCACAGATATCGCAGATGACTTCGTCATCATCCAGGATTCCCCTGCTGGAAATGACATTCAGTGTGTTATAAATAAAATGAGGATTTACCTGCGCCTGAAGCATACCAAGCTGGGCCCGAAGCTGCAGAGTTTGCAGCTCCTTTTCCCTCTCGATTGCTCCAAGCAGACGTTCTCTCATATCTTCATAGATCCTTGCGATTCTCTGAAATTCATCATTCCCGGCTGTGAGATCCTGATTTTCCGAGTGATGCAGGGTCTCCAGACTGGTGTTTTTAAGCAGATTCTGCAGCTGAAGCAGGGAATCCGTCAGTTTACGCGTGGATACGCTGACATAGATCATGGAAAATAAGAGCATCATTCCGGATAAAACGATCGTCGTGTAAACAATATGGAGCTGATCCTTACGCATCAGGGCATTCTCCTTATATGCCAGAACGAAGATTCCGGAGTCTTCATCCGAAATCCCGGCAGCCAGATACCTGATCCCGTCACTTCCGTCAAACTGATCGGCCTCGGCAACCTTCTGTTGCTGCGCTCTTCTGGCAAATGCAGCGTCAATCTCTGTGTTCCGGTACAGTATTTCTCCATCCTCACCCAAAATGACGACCTTCTGATTTTCATCTGCCACCCTGAGCTTTTCTTCCACCTTATCTTCACTCTGCTGGACTTCGATATAGCCCATGTTTTTGCCCTGAATCTGCTTCACAACCGAAAAGACCTGGCTGGCTTCTTTATCCCAGAGATCTTCATGGAAACCGACGATGGTAAACGTATCCTTACTGTTTTCCGCCTTTTCGTACCAGGGCATCTGTTTATAAGACACCTGATTCTGGAAATCAACATCGTTATTTCCAATCGTTTTACAGTTTTCATTGCAAAACAGAATCCGGTAAAACCGGTTCCGGAGATAGTCCGTATTCTGCCCCTCCGAAATTACCCGTTCCGCATCTTCGAAATAAGTTTCCGTATGGGTGGAACGCTTCATCAGACTGATCGATGTGATCGCATCCAGTATATCCGGATCACTCAACAGGTAATAGCTGACATCCTTCATCGTCTCGATCATTTCATCATATTGATTTTTCAGCTGCTCCACACTGACCGTAAGACTGCTCATCTCATGCCTGTAAATTTTATCCATACTAGTTGAATAATAAAGATATCCCAGAATAAAAGATGACATAATTCCAAGAACAATATAAACCAGTCTCATCTTTGATTGAAATTTCAAAGCCATCCCCCTGTCTTTATTTATTCCCAAAGTCCAATCTTCAGCGCCGTTTTTCTGCATTCTTCGTCATAATCCGCTGCCGCTTCCGGTGCCGTGATTCTTCCGCTTCCGATCCTTCTGCATATGCCAGAAGTGTCAATCCCCTTGATCGGCGTCATATATTCCAAAGCAAGTGTGACCTTATTTTCATCATAATAGCTCTGTATTTCTTCCACGAGTTCCGGCCGTTCTTCTTTTACCTGGTATCCCGTGTGAAAAACGCCTGCCGGATGATAAAAAGAGGTCAGGGCATCCATTCCCTCATCGGAAACATACCAGTTCAGAAAAGCCATGACTGCCTCTCTGTTCTCGCTTTTTTTGCTTCCGAGGATTGCATTCGACGGCCATATTGTCAGGCCGGTTTCCTCTTTTGTATCTCCGGGAAGTGCAAAGAAACCGATCTTATCCATTTCCTCTTTGTGCTTTTCCATCCATTCCGGAATCTTATTGGAAAAATAAATCAGGTGTCCTGTGCTTCCTGCAAAAAAACGATCTTCCACCTCCGTATAATCCGCAGTCGTGCAGTCGGTATTAAAATAAGGGGTCAGTTCTTCGTAGCGTTTCCAGCTCCGCAAAGCATTCCGGGATTTGGAAAATCCGGTTTCTCCAAGGGTAAAGCGCTCTGCAAAATCCGGTTCCCTGTAAATCAGACGGTAATTATCTGCGAGAAACGGAAGCTGACTTGATACCAGCTCGTTCAAGGCAATGCCAAGTCCCGCAATCCCCTCAGCCTGCAGAACCTCCATATTTTGCTTCCACTCTTTCCAGGTCAGCGGAACCTCAAGCCCATACTTCTCATACAGTTCTTTGTTATAAAAGACACCTGCTCCCATGCTGTCACTCTGCGGGATTCCGTATAAAACACCGTCCACGCTTGCCGCCTGAATAAACTCCGAATCCAACGTTTTTGCCATCTCCGAATCCGTCAGATCCAGGAAAAATTCTGACGGATTTAAGGAATAAAGCATGCTTCCGGTATTGTAAACCAGAAGATCCGGACACTCTCCTGTTGCCAGCCGCGTTCTTACAATATTATCGCTGTTGCAGGGATCCACCTTAATCTTAAATCCAAATTTTTCTTCTGCAATCTTACAGGTCTTGTTTATGACTCCGGACGGGGTTGCCGATGAAAAATTTAAGATCGTAAGCGTAACACCCTCAAATTCTTTTTCCGCGGTCTTTTCCTCAGCCTCCGTTTCCTCTTCCGGCGAGCTCATTTCCTTATTGCTTACAAGATTCTTCCGGCTGCATCCCACTCCGCCGAGAAGCGTAACAGCCAGCAATCCACCCAAAATACAATAACCTCTTCTCCTCATGTCTCTCCCCGCTCTCCTGCCATTCCGTCAAATACACCTGTCAAACAAATTTTCCTGGTTACAAAAAACTTCACAGATGAGTGACTTCCTTTGAAGGCTGACAACTCATTCTGTGAAGTTCATCACTATAGCAAGTATAATGTAATCCGGATTGTTTTTCAAGTTATAGATCAGACGGGGCAGAAATCCATGCAATATGAGGAGATACCAAAATGCCGGTCTTTGTCAGCTGATACTCATACGCCCAGTTTTCTCCGGTTGCTCGCTGTTGTCAGCTCCCGCCAGTCACATAACATGATGCCAGGGTCCCAAGTTCAAAAAGCTGTTCGTGCTTGCACGATAAAGCTTTTGAACTTGGGACCCGCCAAACATGAGAAAGTAGCGATTTACGCAGTAAATCAGCGAATTTCGAATGTTTATAGAATTGCGGGAGCTGCTTTGCAGCGGAGCAATTCGTAGGCATCAGTTGGGGGCAAAAGACCTTTTGACCCCAACATCATAACATATCAATTCCGGGAATGTGGAAGCTTCGATAAGAACGCATGGCTTCTCCCAGAGTTGCTGTCTGGCTCTGAAGAGTCGGCTCTTCCATCATATGACCGGTCAGAACCAGCCGGTTCTGTAGTGGATATGGGCGCCGCCCATTCCCATTTCTTTTAACGCTTCCGTCTGAAAATCAATCTGCTCTTCCGTCACCTTACAGTTCCAGGACCAGAACGGAGCGCCCCTGTACTCACTGGACGGATTCTGAAACAATCCGTCCAGTGAGTGCTGCTTCTTTTTTACGATATAACATAGTCTAATTCATCAGCCCTTTAATGCTGCAAATCTGTCATAAGCAGCCTGCTCAATTTCCAGCAGACGGCTGGCATTCATCTGTTCTACAGTATTTACATAGGTATCCCAATCCTGATCCACATCGAGTTCTCCTGTGATAAACTGAGCTTTTGCCTGCTGCAGATAGGTTGTAAGATCTTTATAAATCGGGCCTCTCTCTTCGATTTCTTCTGTTGTATAGGATACAACCGGATAACAATCCACACCGGTCACTCCATCTGCTTTATAAGCGTCCAGAACTCTGGCTGCCCAACCATATTTTTCAACAATTTCCGGTTTTTCCAAAAGCTCCTGGTCGGCGTTAAACAATGCTTCTCTGTCCAGATTTCTTTCTACCAGATTTAATGCTTCGTTCAGAACTGCTCCTTTATAGCGATATTCTTCCCCTGAGCTGTAACCATCTGGCACTTTCATTTCCGGAATCTCGATTCCAAGAAGATCATCCTGTACCATATCAAAAGTAACTCCTTCATAACCCTTTGTTGTAGAGAGCATTCCTTCATCGGTATAGAAATAATCCAGGAAACGTGCCATCGCTTCCGGATACTGTGTATTGGCATTGACAGCAATCATAATACCATTCTGCACCGGACTTGCAATGCTAGTTTCACGCTTGGAGTGAATATCGGAAGTAAGGCCGGACAATCCCAGCCAGTTAGCATCATAACTGATGTCCTTACCTGCCATAACAAACGGGGCAGAACCACAGCCAAAGGAGCCATATACATCTCCCTGCTCTTTCGTCGTAACTTCTTCTCCAGTAATGGTGAATGCTTCCTGTTCCATTAACCCTTCTTCATACAGTTTATGCATGAATTTCAAAAATTCTTTATAATTATCACTGATATTAGCAAGCTTTACTTTTCCATTTTCATCTGCCTGGAAGGCACAGTCCACATCTCTTGTAAAGATTCCAAAAGCATCCAGGAAGGTCATGTCGATCGCAGAATAGCCACCGGATGCTGCTGTATACAAAAGGGGAATTTCATCATCCGTATCTCCATTTCCATTTGCATCCTGATTTTTGAAGGCTACAAGTGCATCATAATACTCATTAATGGAAGTCGGAACTTCCAGTCCCAGATTCTCCAGCCATACTTTATTGATAAAGCTTCTGGTCAGACGGTCCGTCATATCTACGCGCAGTCTCGGAAGTCCGTAAATATGTCCATCGGATGTACTGCAGAATGCTTTCATTTCCGGATACTTTTCAAAATATGCCTGCAGGTTCGGCATCTCGTCCAGATACTGGCTGAGGTCCAGGAAATAACCTTCTCCGCCCCATTCGTTTACATCACCGATATTCATGAAGCAGCCGGTCAGAAGATCCGGAAGCTCGTCACCTGCTACCATCAGAGTCAGCTGCGTTTCCCAGTCAGTTTCATAGAAATTGCAGTCCAGACGGATTCCAAGGCGTTTTGCATACTCTTCAATATCTGCCAGCTGTGTCCAGTCATCCAGGCCGGAGGGTTTCGGACCCGATACCGTTACGGTAATCTCTTTGTTCGTGATCGGATATCCGGATTCATTTACCGTAACATCCCCATTTTCTTCTGCCTTCACAACGATATTGGTGCTTCCTCCAAATCCAGCCACCATACCTGTTGCCAGCAAAAATGCCATTGCCTGTCTCGTTCTTTTCTTCATAACCATATTCGTTCTCCTTTTCTTTTTTTATTAAATATACCTTATCAGGTATAGATTCTCTGTCTCATCAACCCTTCACAGAACCAATCATAATGCCCTGTTCAAAGTATTTCTGCAAAAACGGATAAATCAAAAGCATCGGCAGCGCGGATATCACGATCACACCATATTTGAGCATATTGGCTGTATCTGCCTGCTTGATCAGCGCCATCATTTCTTCTGCGGAAAATGATTTGCCGTTCGCCATGGCCGTTTTTGCGAAGGTACTTTTTGTCAGAATTTCCCGGAGGAAAAGCTGCAGTGGATATTTATCTCTGTCTTTCAGGTAGATCATTTCCACAAAGTATGAATTCCAGCGTCCCACGCCATAATACAAGGCCATCACGACGGTGATCGGCTTTGACAGCGGAAATACGATTTTGCTGAAAATCTGAAAATCATTACAGCCGTCAATCACAGATGCCTCCTGAATTTCCCACGGGATTGCAGTCATGAAATACGTTCTTGCAACGATCAGATTGAATGTGGATACCAGCCCGTTTACCAGAACGACTGATCTCGTATTGAGAAGACCAAGACTTTTCACATTGAGGTATCCCGGGATCATTCCTCCGCTGAAATACATCGTAATCATGAAAAAGAGCATCAGGTATTTCTGCCCTTTTAAATCTCTTCTGGATACGGCATAGGCACAGGGAAGTGTGGCTGCCAGATTCAGAATGGTTCCCACGAAAACATAGAACAGTGTGTTGGCATATCCGGTCCAGATCTCTTTATACTGAAGCAGATACCGGTATCCATCCAGGGTTGGTCTGACCGGAAAGAGAAGCATTTCTCCTCCTGCAACCGCTTTCGGATCACTGAAGGATGCACTCAGTACAAACAAAAGCGGATACAGCATCAGCACAGCCAGCAAAATCAGAATCAGGTACAATACAATATCAAAAATGGCATTGTTTATTTTTGTTTTACTTATTTTATCCAGTCTCATAACTTCCGTTCCTCCTTAAAACAGGCTTGTCTCTGTGGTCTTCTTGGAAATCGCATTTGCAGTCAGCAAAATAATGGAATTTACGACCGAGTTAAACAAATCTGTTGCTGTACCAAAGGAGAAATCCGCTTTTTCCAGGCCGGATTTATACACAAAGGTGGAAATTACCTCCGAAGCGCTTAAGTTCGTCGGATTCTGCAGAAGAAATACTTTTTCATAGCCGACGCTCAGAAGGGAACCACAGTTTAATACCAGCAGGATCAGAATCGTCGGCATCAATACCGGCAGATTCACATACCAGATTTTCTGCAGCCTGGAGGCTCCGTCGATCTCTGCCGCTTCCAGCAGGGACCGGTCCACACCGGATAACGTAGCGAAGTAAATAATACTTCCCCAGCCCATCTCCTGCCAGATGCCGCTCAGTACATAAACCCACTTGAACATGGCCGGGTCCTGCAGGAAATTTTTGCTGTCTCCACCCAGAATTTCAATAAATTTGTTGATGATACCTGAGGACGGACTCAGATACAGGGTCAGCATTCCGCACATGACAACCGTCGAGATAAAGTGCGGCGCATAGGAAATGGTCTGAAAGCCTTTCCGGAACCGGCTGTGCTGTACTTCATTCAGGGCCAGTGCCAGAATGATCGGGATCGGGAATCCAAGAACCAGTGAAAGAAGGCTCAGTGTCAGCGTATTTTTCAGAATGATCGGAAACCAGTAGGAAGAAAAAAGACGCTGAAAGTTCGCAAAACCGATCCACGGGCTTCCCATAATTCCTTTTCTCATACTGTAATTTTTGAACGCGATGATGATTCCATACATCGGCTTGTAGTTGAAAAGGAGTAAATAGACAACCGCCGGAAGGCACATTACATACAACCGCCAGTTCGTCCATATACTTTTTTTCTTCACTGCATCCACCTGTACTGCCTGTTTTTTTCTGCCTTTCATGTCGTCTCTCCCTCGTTTTTTTCTTTATTTTAGCAGTTTCCCCTCTTTTTCTGACATGGACAAATTTTGAAACAGACAAACAAAAACCATGGAAAAATTTACCTTCTGTCAGAAGTTTTCATTTCTCCATGGTTTTTATAAAATTTTATATCCTTGCTGTTGTTTTATTCAATCGCATCCATCGCCGACTGAATCAGTGTTGCAACAGAACTGCCGTCCGGGCTGTCGGTGTCAAGCAGGGTGATGGCGGTGCCGATGAGGGAACCGGCTGCCGGGTAATCGCTGTCTGCTTTTTCCTTTGCCTGGGTAAGGAGAGTGGTGATGGCTGTCTTGTTTGCCGCCACATCCGCTGTAACGAGAGAGGAAGCGCTCTGAAGGAGAGGAAGAATCTCATCCCTGGAGCCGCCCTCTGCTGCCGGAGTATCTGTGACTACGGGTTCTCCATCTGTCGCAGGCTGGGTAGCTGCTGCTTCGGTCTCGGGCTGGGGCTCCGGTGTGCCTTCTGTCTCAGGAGCTTCTGCTGCCTGGTTCTCCGGCTCGGCTGCCTCCGTCATGGGAATGGCTTCTGCCCCTTCCGTATTGCCGTTGATGCCGATTACCTGTGCTCCGTTAACTGTGAAAAGCTCGCTCGGATTGCTGTAATCCTTTTTGGCTATGAAGTAATTTCCGCTGTCGGAAAAGCTGTAATTGTAATAACCGCTCAGGATTTCATTTCCATGCCAGTCAACCAGGGAGGTGGCTCCGTCAACGCTGCTGACTACGAAGAGCAGGCCGTTTGCCTTGCCGTAGGGCCGGTTGGCATAAGGGCCGGATTCGGTTCCGTCCGCTGCAACGATGGTGTAGGTGCCATCGCCGTTCTTGTAGATACCGGCCAGACCGTCGCACTCAAAGTTCTCACTGTCATATTTCAGTTCGCAGCTGACTTCTCCGCCTTTTGTCACAAAACCAGCCTTGTCGTCTTTTTCCACACAGAAGTAACCTTTCGTGCTCAGATATCTTCCGCTGCCGCCGTAATTATAATTGATCCGGTCGTACTCGAAGGGAATAATCACCTCTCCGTTCATATCGGTAACGCCGTAGATGCTCTTTCCTGCATCGCTGTTCCAGTCAGATCCCATCACATAACCGTCATCAAAGACGCTTATTGCTCCATGGCCGGATTTGTCGCTGATCTGTTTCAGCACAACGTTTTCATAGGAGTAATCTCCAAAATTCCATACGCTGTCTGCCGATGCCACGGCATTGAAGGAAGAATCATAGGTTGTTACATTTCCGCTGGTCCGGTCCTGAACATTGAGGTAATCGCCGTCCGCCTCGATATCTGCCAGCTGATCCCGGGTCAGTTTCACGGAAGAAACCTCCGATTCACTTACATGATAGATGCTTGCCGTGTCGATCTGGTAATGGGTATCATCCGAATAACTCTCGAAATCATACTCATCCTCTGTGGTTTCCTTTAACACATAGGCGACGATCCATTTTTCATTCAGCACAGAGACATTGTCAAACTCACAGGGTACGACCAGCTGTGCTTTCTCCGTCATAACTCCTGTCTTCTCCGTATCTGCATCCTGCACGAGAACAAAACCGTTGTTATAGCTCGTGTAGCTGGAATATTTCGGTTCGGAATACTGGGTGTCTGTCACATCCATGACCGCATATTTCTCGTCGTCATTGGTAGCCAGCATCAGATCCGTTCCGTCAATAAAAAGCTCAGAGAGAACGGTTCCGACATTCTCAACGGTCACGTCACCGGTATAGGCCTCCAAAGATGCGCCTTCTTTTGTCTCAATCTGCATCTCTGTGGCTCCGCCTGCGCTGTTGGCAAGATCCACCGGCTCCGCATCGTTGACCATGTAAATGGTGGAGGAAGTGTAACCCTCCTGGGAAATCAGATAGCTTCCGTTTGCTGACATGGAATAGCCGCTGCTTCCGGAAAGAAGCACATTTCCGTGCCAGTCAATGAGATCATATCCTCCGCCTGCATGACCAACCCAGAGCAGACCCTTGGATTCCTTGAGCACATCCATGTAGTCATAGGTTGTTCCCAGATCGGATTCTCTTCCGTCTGCGGACAGGAGAATGTAGCCGCCGTCGCTCTTTTTCACCCGGACGGTCATCCCATAGCCCAGAAGAGACTCTGTATTGTCGTATCCGTAATTGAAGGAAGCAGTCACGTTTCCTCCTGCGGTCACAAAGGTCGTCTGTTCATTTCCTATGGAGAGGAAATATCCGCCGTTTTCATAGGTGTCAAAGGAAGTATCAAAGCTGCTGAAATTCGTGGGAACGATCAGGTTTCCGTACCGGTCGATGATTCCATAACCGTTATCGCCGGAAGCCATCGCATATTTGCCATAGAAGCTTCTGACATAATAACCGGTCTTCTGCTGAATGGCCTCTTCCAGAGAATTGTCATAGTCATACTCCCCGAAATTATAGAGGGAATCCGTCGTCTGTACGGCATTGAAAGAGGAATCATAAGTAGTGATCACACCACTTCTCGCCTCGATGTTGATATAATCCGCACAGCTGTCCGTATCGTAAAAATCATCTCTTCCAAGGGTACCGACACACTGGGTTCCCTGGGTGCCGATGTAGTAAATATCCACATGGTCGATGAGATAATAATTGGTATAGTCCGTATAATCGTAGTCATCTTCTGTGCCGCCCTCTGTGAGAACCACGCCTGCGGCCCACATGTTTCCTACGACTTTTACCGCGTCATACTGGAAGTCCACAACGACAGAACCGTCCGGTGCAAGGATGCCCGATTTTCCGGAGCCGTCATTGAGTTCGGCTATGATATAGCCGCCTCTGCCCATCATATCCTCGCCATAAATGGATTCCGTGAGAAGATTTCCGTTCAGATCCATCAGAGCGTAGGAGCCGTTCAGGTCCTTGTATTCAATAATGTTGGTGCCGGAGATAAACATATCTGCCTTCACGCCGCCTGCTGCGGTTACACTTGCTTCGCCTGTGAAAACATTGATCGGCTCTGCGGGTCTGTCAGATACGGCAACGCTGCTGGTAGCGTTGATGATCGCATCTTCGCCCCAGATTTCATCGTTGGTACGCAGAAGAATACTGTTGCTCGGCAGAACCTGCTCCTCGGTGATCGTTGTGAAGGTGTCGGTGATCGGGTCGTCGATACCGCTGCTGGTGGCTACGTTGTAGGTAACGCGCTCCAGGGTCGGCTGCATCTGGGCGTAATCGTAATCCATCTGGCTGAATTTGTAGCTGAAATCATAGAGCTGGGTCTTCTCGACTTCGCCAAGCTTTGCCGGAGCTTCCTTGCCCTGATTTGCCGCTGCCTCTGCTGCCGCCGTCTCCGTCACGCCGATGACATTGTCCACAACGTCGTGAACGGCCTGTTCCTCGGTGATCTGGTCTCTGACAATATGAATCTTGATATCGTTTACCACCAGGGTCGCCTGATCCTGTCCTACAGTGTCAGCGATGTTTCCTGTGGTGATGAGCTCTACGTTTGCCAGCTCTTTCTTGCCCTCGTCAAGCTGGGCTCCGCTGGCCTCCTCGTAGGCCATCATAACGCCTGTGAGGGCTCCGGTACCGGAAACCTCGAAGGGCGCTGCTGTCAGAACCTCACAGTTATAAACGCCGGAAGTGGACAGCTGGCTGGCGATCATGTTGCTGGTCACATAGTTTAAGTTTGCCGTTTTTACCTGAATACCGCCTGCGTTTGTGGGATTTACAAGCGCACAGCTGTAGGTGTAGGAACCGATCTTCTCTGCGGAAATCAGGTTTCCAAGCTTCTCCTTCTCATCCGCATTTGTGATCGTAATCGTTGTTACTTCTGACTGGTCGATTCCAAAGAACTGAAGAATCTGGCTCTTCTGGTCCTCCGACAGGTCCGCTCCCAAAGTCAAAACAATGGGAAGCCGGGACTCGGAAGCCAGGCCGGAAATATCTGCCGCCTGTGAAACGACGGAGCACAGCTGCGTCACGCCCATCATTGCAACAAGCATACAGCAGATGAACTTTCTCATATACTTTCCTCTCATGACTCTCTCTCCTTATTTTATTTTTTTATTGAAACACACCTTTCGCCCTTTCGGCTCCGATGCATTCAAAACTGATTTCTTTTATGACGGAATTTTCACAGATGATCGTGACCGCACTGTAAAACGGATCGTCATTCCGGACAATCGCATAACCGTTGCAGCCGTCATCCCGCACGTTGCATGCATAGAGATAATCGTTGCCCACAAAGGTCGCCACGCCGTCCAGCTGCTTTCCTGCAAAAGCCGGGAAACCTTTCAGGATATCCGCCTCGGAACTGCCCACATGGACGTTTCCGGGCAGAACCACATTCAGATAGGTACCGTTGGTGTCGATGAGGGCCGTAAGGATACCCTCTGACAGCACCGTGTCGTAGCCCGTCATATTTGTGATTCCCGTCATCTCTTTATAGAGTGAATTTTCAAAATAAAAATACTGGGTGTTGATGATCTCTGTCCAACTGCCGGACTCCATGTCCGCGTCGGAAGAGATATCATAGGGCAGCCGGATCTGCCGGTCCAGCTGAATATCCTCCGGAGCAATCTCGCTCATGGGCGTCGGAAACTGGTAGGTATGACCGTTCAGCTCATACTGGAAGGAGCTGATATCCCCGCCCTCCGGTGCCTGGGGCGTTCCCGGTTCAGCTGCCGGCGCTTCGGTCTCCGCGGGTACTTCCGGCTCTACTGCCGGTGCCTCAGTTTCCACAGGCACTTCCGGATCTACCATCGGTGCTTCCGTTTCAACGGGCACTTCCGATTCTACCACCGGTGCTTCCGTTTCAACGGGCACTTCTGATTCTACCACCGGTGCCTCAGTTTCCACAGGCTCTTCCGGCTCTACCATCGGCGCCTCGGTCTCAATCACCGCCTCGCCGCCTGCAATCTCTGCGCTCTGCACCACCTGGCTAAACACCGGGAAATAGTTATAAGCCGACAGCTGCCCCTGCATCAGCTCAAAGGCATAGACCGTATCTTCATAGATAAAGCACACGGTCTCGCAGGCAAACTGGTTGGCTCCCACATTCATCTGGAAATTCAGCTTTCTGGCGGGCAGATTCGCGGAGGAAATATCCTCCGACTGCATATCCGAGGTGACGCTCATATCCGAAATACTTTTCTCATAATTGGAAAAAGCGCTCTCCGGCTCGTCCGCTCCCATATCAAAGTAGCTGATAGTCAGCGTGCCTGCCCTCGGGCTGATAGCTCCGGAACCGTTCACCGGCGAATAGGAGATCAGGCTCCGGCCGCTGGCCGCATTGTTTCCCCAGTCCCCGGGTACATCCACGAAGACGCTGACCGGGATCTGGGTCTGGAGAAATTCCGGCACCTCAAAGGCCGGGAGATTCGCGTTAAAGGTTGTTCCGGCAGTCCCCTGAAGGGAAGACTGATCCGGAAATACCATGCCCGCAAAGGTCCCTTGAGCCCCTTCTGCTGCCACGACGGCTGTCTCAGCCGTCTCTGTCTCACTCCCCCCGCTTTCCTGAAGGAGCCCGTCAAGCAGGAGATCCACAGCTGCCGTATTCTGGCTTCCGCCGTCCGTCAGCACCTGGATGCTCTGCAAAGTGGCCTTCACCGGATCGCCATCCGGCAGAAGATCCATGCACTGCTGCAGCAGAATCTGAATGGCTGCCGTATTGGAATCCAGATCCAGGTCCGCCAGGCTTTTCACCGCCTCCAGCTGCTTCTTTACGTTCTCCTCAAGTGCAGAAACGGGCATGACCGCCTCACAGAGGAGCGCCGCCGCCAGAAAAACGGCGGTCTTTTTTACATGTTTTTTCATAGGCTTCTTCCTCACCGGTAGCTCTGCATGGCGTTTGGCGCCAGAGCAATGATCGCCGAGTCACAGTCAGAACCCCATTCGCTGTTGTTCAGGCGGATATGGACGCTCTCCTGCACCATCTGGATCTCGTACATCCCGTCACTGGTGATATACTTGTACTCGTCCCCCGGCACAAAATGGGTGATCGTGTCCGTGGATACCAGAAAAAGGAAATGATCCAGTTTCTCTCTGTATTCGGGATCGTTCAGGGCCTCCATGAAATACTGGTATTCCTCGGTTCCCGGCGTCAGGTCATCCTCCTGGCTTCCTGCATCATCCCAGGTCGCATCCACCTCATACCAGACGTTCTCGATTTTTACGATGTTCCAGGCATGGCCTCCGGCATCTGCCTGGGAGGAGCCTGCCATTCCGCCGATAAACGCCGCCTCGATCCCGCACTGCTGCAGGAGATATTCCATGGCCAGCGTGTAGCCGTCGCAGACCGCATAATTGGGATTTCCGCTGGAATCTGCCACAAGGCAGCCGTAGGCCGTATGCGCCAGGTCCTGGCCCCGGTCCCATTCCACCTCGCCGTCGCCCACCGGATCGTTATAATTTACCAGATCGATGAGCTTATCGTGGATCTGACGGACGATCTCATAGTCCGAAGCATCCTGATTGATGTCCGCGAGGAAAGAGGCCGCTGCTGCATTAAAGGCGTTCATCTGTGTCTCATAGTTCGTAAAAGGCTCTGCCATCTTGATATAAACAAAATAGAAACCGCCGTAGTTGACCGCTTCCGAGAGATAGACCATCTCCGCCTCCTGCCCCGCATAGAGCCAGAAAAGCTCCGGATGATCGAAGCAGAGGGCCCGGTAGGCCACGTTAAATTCATAATAGTAATCCTGCCCCGTCGGATCGATATCCGTCATCATAAGACCGATGTTCCCTTCGCTCACCGGGTCCTGGGCCACCCCCAGCATAACGTCGTAGATCTCCTTTGCCACGGGGTCCAGATTTTCGTAGTAATAATAGCTTCCTGAAGCGTTCTTATTGAGGCTGCTGCCGCCCGCATTGTAGGCCTGCATGATCGCATCCAGTTCCGCTGCATCCTGGCCTGACAGAAGTTCCATGGGCTTCGACGGCGTATATTCCGCCATATCTCCCGACGGCATCCGGTTCACTTCGAGATTTTTCACCTCTGCGGCACTGACTGCCGTTCCGTTTGCCAGCAAAACGCCCGCAAGAAAAAGCCCTGCTATTCCTTTCTTTTCCTTCATGCTGTCCCCCCTCTCACAACAGAATGAAACGATCTCCGTTTTTGATCTGGTACTCTCCCAGCGTGCTGTTGGAATCCAGCAGCGTATTTTCCGCGCAGGAACACAAAAATTCTGTTCCCGACGACTGATACATATTTCCTGAGAGTTCTTCCGCGATTTTTACAAACAAGGGGATCAGTTCTTTGATTTTGAGAAAATCCGGCACAAGCACTTCAAAGCTCTGAGAGATGGACGCCACGTCCAGGGTTATCAGTAATTTTGTCTCCATAGCTCCCTCACATACTCTTCTAAAACTACCTCCTGATCCCGAAGAGCTCCATCCAGGTCCTCCAGTATATCACGCCGAAGCTTCATGCTTTTTCTTAGCTTCCGGATGGCCTCCAAAATTTCCGGCCCTCTCGGATCTCCTGCAAAAGCGGACTCTGCCATCTCCTCGATGCGGCGCGATATCCGGATTTCCTCTTCGAGATAAAAGGTATGATTCTGCAGCTTTGCAGGTATGACCTTTATCTCCATGAAGCCTTATACAATCAGTCCTGCGATGCTTGCTGCCGCTCCTGCTGCGTCGGTTGCTGCTTTGGAGGCGTCTTTTACATCGGATACGATATTGTCAACGGTGGAACCGGCATTTGTCAGATCGTCAACCACCTGCTGATACTGAAGATTCGTATTTTTGCAGTCGTCCATGCGGTCTTTTACCTCGTTGATTTTATCACTGATGAGGTTCATGTACTCGGTGGAGGAAGCGGAGCCGTCCCAGAAGTCCTTCATCTGTCCCTGTAACGTGTTCAGCTGCTCCAGATGTGTCACCAGCTGGGAATAATAACCCTCCAGTGCGGAGATTTTTCTCTGATAAGTTCCTGCGCTGTATTTTAAAATATATCCTGCCATGTCAATTCATCCTTTCTTTCAATTAGTGTCCGATTTTTCTGGCTGCTTCTGCAATGGCTTCGAGAATCTTTGTAAGGGTTCTGGACCACTCTGCCATGATATCACTTAAGCCTGCAACCGCGTTCATAAAGTTCTGGCTCAGGGTCTGAAAAGCCTCTGCCAGGGCCTCGCCTGTCTTTTTCAGTCCCATCATAATGGTGTCATCCTCGTAGGGCTGGGTTTTCAGCTCCTCGGCAACGAGCTTTAAAAGCTCATCCACCCTTTTAAACTCTTCCTCCACATTTTTCTGCCACTGTTTTGCGCTTTCCATTTTGAAGCTTAATTCTGCTGCACTATCCATTCCTATTTCCTCCTTGTATATAAAATATTAAATGGTACCTATGATTTTTTTCAGCCGGACCCATTCTTCTATCTCCGAATCCAGCAGTTTCTTATATTCCTCCGCGATATCCCCGGATAAAAAGCCGGACAGGACTGTTTTTTCCTCCTCCAGCATCCTGGCAAGATCGTTGCAGAGACGAACACAGTTTTCCTGTTCTATATATCCCATCAGCTGTCCTCAAAAATTGAATCGTCGTCGGTTTTCACCTTCTCCTGCCGAAGCTCTCCGCAGGGCATCAGAAGATGATGCAGTTCCCCGCGGTAACTCATGAGAAAATGATTGGCCGGCTTTTTGACCAGAAGCCTCTCCATATCGTAGGGAAGCTTGACCAGGCTCTGCCGGTTCAGTTTTTCTCCGAAAAGCAGGGCCAGTTTTTCTGTATTAAAACACTTATAAAGCTCATTTCCCCAGAGGAAGGGCGGTTCGTCGCTGTAGAGCCCGGCCATCAGGTAAATCTGAGCGTACCGGGAAAGAACATAGACGGAACTGAACTGCTTCAGATAGCCTGCCACCTCCGTCGTCACGGAAACGAGATCGGAATACCGCTCGAAAATGACGAGAATTGGCCGGAACATTCCCCTCATATGGGAGAAAGTCTCCTGCTTTGCAATGGCCGTCTCCGGGTCCCACTGTTTCTCCTCGCAGTATTGAGTGTAGAGATTGTAGCGGTGCTGGGCGTTGGCACAGAGAAAAGCCGCCAGCTGCCCGATGCCTTCCGCCTTCGATTCAAAAATCCTTGCATCCTCCGGAAGCTTCAGCTCCTCCAGACAGCTTTCCTTCGCCGCCTTCAGAAAAGCCACCACCATGTTTTCTTTCTTCGCATAGGTGATGAGATTCTTAAAAATCAGCGCCGCCGAAGCTTTTTCGCTGAAATAAAGGCTCAGCTGGTTAAACTGCTTCAGAGGCAGAGCGACGGGCTTCGAGGTCTTCACCTCATATCCCAGCGGGAGCCGGTTTGCCGCAAAGCCCGCCAGGAACTCTTCATATTCCTGATCCGTCCGGATTTTTGCCAGCTTTCTCGCTCCCCGATAACCTTGATTTTTAAGGGTCAGCGCTTCCACCTCCGCTTTCAGGCGCTGGATGCGTTCTTCCTGCTCGAGCCCCGGGGCAAATCTCATAAGCTGCATTTCCAGGGCTTCGCCGTTATAGTTAAAAAGGCCACGCCCCGGTTTTTCCGGCGGCTGACAGCTGCATTTGACGCCCAGAATGTCCGTGTAATCGTATTTATCCTTCAGCTGAATCGCAATTCTCTGTTTTAGCTCCTGCCGGGTTCTCATATTGATCTCGTTGACGTGACTGATGGTAAAAAGATAGGCCACGCCGTAATTCGCGCTGTTTTTCAGGTAATACTGGAGAAGATCGTACTGCTTCTGTCCCGCCTTCGTCTGAAGGAAGCCTGCCACGTTGTCGATGATGACCAGAATAAAAGGAAGAGGCTCCCGCTTGATGGCATCGGAAAAGCTGCTCACTTCCAGTCTGGAAAACAGCTTTTTCCTCTCCTGAATGATCTCGTTAATCAGCCGGAAAAGCTCCGGGCTCTGCTCCGCGTCGTCCTCCTCGAGAACCGCCCCGCAGTGGGGCAGATTCCGGAAAACCTTGAGCAGCCGGCTCGAATAATCCAGCGCATAGAACTGAAACTGCTCCGGCGTCGTTTTTTTCACCAGTGAATAAAGAAGTGCCTCCACGAAAGAGGTTTTTCCGCTTCCCGGCTCCCCGCACACGAGAATGTGGCCGCAGGTTTCCAGATCCAGAAAGAGCGGGTACTGCTCCTGCTTCGCCGGATCGTCCAGTTCTCCGATATAGGTGGTCAAAGGACTCTCCGAAAGCTCCTGTTTCTCCTCCGCAGGAATCTCATCCGGCAGCATCGGAAGCCACAGGGCCTTCGGGCTTACGCCCTGCTCCTTTGCCGTCTCCATAATGCTTTTCACGAGAGAAACGAGCTGAGATCTTCCGGTGGAATTTCTGGTCACTTCCGGCTTCACCGTCAGAATCGGCGAACCCACATAGTCGATGACCTGAACGCTCTCGTCCTTCTGCTTCACGACCTCATCCTGGGGCTCGTATTCTGCGCCGCTCCAGGCCGACTGGCCCATGGCGAAATATTCATTATTTCCCACCTGCAGATAGAAGCGGCCGGTTTCCCGGAGTTCTGCTGCCTCCGGCCGTTTCAGCATATCCATACTGTCCGCCCGGTCCTGCACTTTGAGGCAGACCCGGAATTTTGTGTTGCTCAGGATCTGATCTGTCACCACGCCTGCCGGTTTCTGGGTTGCCAGAATCAGATGGACGCCCAGGCTTCGGCCGATGCGGGCGATGCTCACCAGCTGGTCCAGGAAATCCGGCTGCTGCTGTTTCAGCTCCGCAAACTCATCCGAGATGATAAAAAGATGAGGCATCGGCTCTTTCACAACGCCTGACCGGTAGAGCCGCTGATAGCTGTAAATATCCATCGTGCCTTCCCCGGCCAGGCTTTTTGCATCATTAAAAATCTTCTGCCGGCGTAAAACCTCGCTCTGTATCGAGATCAGCGAACGGTTGATGGCCGCTCCGTCCAGGTTTGTGATGGTTCCGATGAGATGGGGCAGGTGAATCTGGTTCTGGAGATCATCAAAGGCTCCCGCCAGGCCGCCTCCCTTATAGTCGATGAGCAGAAAAGCCACTTCATCCGGGTGAAAATTTACCGCCAGGGAAAGCACATAGGTCAGCAGAAATTCACTTTTTCCGGAACCGGTGGTTCCCGCCACCAGTCCATGGGGACCCTGGTACTTCTGATGAAGATCCAGCATAAATTCCGCCCCGTCGGTTCCGATTCCGATGGGCACCGCGAGGCTCGTCACCGGATCGTTGGAACGCCAGCGCTCCGCAATATTCAGATCTTCAATGCGTCCCACGCCGAACATTTCCAGAAAAGTGAAAGTTTTCGGAAGGGAATAGGCCTGAGAAACCAGCCGAAGCTTCGTGTTTGCCAGTACCCGCATGCTGGAAAGGGCTTCTTTTTCGTCAAAATCATCGAGAACAAAGGTCTCATCCTCCTTGTCCAGCTCCCGGACGTAGATCATGTTATTGACGAAGCCCTCTTCCTCCTCTTTGTTCAGTTCGAGGATGATGGAACACTCCTTGGGCACATCCGGGAAACCGGTGATCAGGCTTAAACCGATGGTCTCCTCTTTCTCAATGGCCCTCTTGATGATTTCCACTCCGTCCAGCAGCTTTTTGCTCAGGGTGATGACGATATAATAGGGTCTTTCGCTCCTGATTTTGTCCCATTTTCTCGGCGTTTCAAGGTCCTTCTCCAGCTCTTTCTGAAGATACTCGCCCACCTGATAGGCCTCCGAAGCGTTGGTAGCGATAAAGCGGATGGAGCGCTGGTCATCCCAGACGTGGGGCAGATATTTGATGTAGCCCATATCCGCCAGCTGCTTTTCCTCCATGAGAAAGACCAGCTTCACCTCATCGTAGCTGAAGAGGATCGCAAGCTGCAGAACCACGGTGTTGATAAAACCAATAACGTCTTCCGGAGCTCCCTGGGCCCCCAGCACGGTATTTTCGAGAAGCCGGATCATGATAGGCACATTTTCCAGCATCACCTGTTCGTCCGTCAGCTCCGCCAGTTCATCCTTGAGAACGTCCTCCTCCATATCGAAATGCTCCCGGGGAGCATTCAGCTTCGCCTTTAACGGAATGTTTCCACTTCCTATACGGATATCCAGGAAATCGTCGTCGCTGCTGGTTCTGGCCCAGAGCTTTTTCTTCTCATAAACATAGCCCAGAACCTCCGACAATTCCGGATAATTGTGCCGGAGAACGTATTCCTCCCGCTCTTTTTCCTCCTGAATCTCTTCTTTTTTCAGGGCGAGATATTCCCGGTATTTTTCCAGCCGCCGCTTCTCGTACTCTTCCTTCTGCTCCTTCGTATATCCCTGGGACAAAAGGGGCAGCAGGATCGAGCTGGCCAGCATCGTCACATTTCCCGTGAGGGCCGCCGTGCTTCCCATAATCATCGAGCTTCCCATCCGCATGATCAGCGGAATGCCGTCTTTGCCGAGGGGCATCGGCGGACTGTCAATGTCAATCTCTGTATCTCCGAAAGCAAGCCGCCTTCGCGGGTAACGGCTGAACAGATTCTCTGCTTTTCCCCCTTTTTCCGGAAGAACGTTGCTCATCACGCTGTTGGTGTCATCCACAAATCTCGCTTTTTTCGGAGAAATAGTGACTCGATGGTTTCCGTCGTTGATGGAGAGAAAACGGCTGCCCACAATGATCCGGAGGCCGAAAATATCGATCACGTCCCCGAGATCCAGCTTCATGCTCTTCACCCGGAAGCCGTTTACATAGATGCCATTCGTGGAATCCAGATCGTAAATGGTCCATTTTGTTCCATTATAATGAAGCATTGCGTGCCTGCCGGAAATCATCGGAGCGGAGTAAACGATATCGTTGTCTTCGTTCCGCCCAATCAAAAGATCCCCGGGAAGGGCCACATAATTGTGGCGGATAAAGCTGGCTTCGTTCACTTCTTCTGTATACAGCATAAACATGGCGTTTCCGTTCCGTATGAGGATCAGTTCCTGACTGTGGAGAGGAAGTCTTTTTTCAAAGGGATTTTCCACGGCAGCATACCGCGCCGTGTTTTCCCGTACGGAAAACCATTTTCCGTTTTCCGCCTCAAAGTGGATCGGAACATCTTCCAGCCGTCCATTGGGAAAGGAAAGCGTGCCCTTGGCCGGATAAGGCAGGAAGAGATTCTGCATCTTTCCTGTCTGGGACAGCAGCGTCGCCTTTAACCCCGTGGGATTTTCCACGGTCAGTCCCTGAATCAAATTATTTTCTGTTCCATCCAGTGTCATATCATATCTATTCATACTATTCCAGGTCGTACATTGCTGTGATAATCAAGTCCGTTGCCGGCATCTCAAAGGAGAAGCTGGCGTTGTCATTTTCTACTGTTTCGCTGCCGTCTGCGGAGATATACCAGCAGTTGAACTTTTTGCCGGGCTCCTCTGTCGCCGTGACGGTCACGATCTCGCCTTCCTCATAGATTCCGGCGCCGGTTCCGCCAAAGACCATCACGCTGTAGCGGTCTCCGGCCTCATACACGGCTTTGACGGAAACTTTTTCCGAAGGCATCGTAAAGGAAGTTTCTCTGCTCTCTGCATTTTCCAGAGTCACGGAACCTTCCGTCACTTCCCATCTGGCAAAAGGAACGCCTGAGGCATCCGTCTCGTCGGCAGTGATCGTGGCGGTGCTTCCGGCATCGTACATGCCGCTGCCTTTTCCGCCGTCCACCTTCAGGGTGAATTTTTCCTGGGCGTAATGAGCGGTCATGGCCACCTCTTCCGCCGGCATCGCAAAGGTCAGGTTCTGCACGGTCAGGTCGCTGATCTCCAGCGTTCCCTTATCGATGGTCCAATGGGAAAAAGGCACGCCGTTGTTGGAATCCTTCGCCGTCACCTGCACCTGATCCCCGTAATGGTAGGTTCCGGAACCATCCCCGTCATTGACGGAAACCTCATAATCGATATCCTTGAAAATCGCATTGATGACCAGTTCTCCGTCTGGCATCTCAAAGCTTGCTTTCTGTTTATTCGCATTCTGGATGGAGACTGCTCCTTCTTCCACTTCCCAGCCGGTAAATTCTTTTCCTGTTCCGGCCTCATCGGCAACGAGAGTTACCGTTTCACCCACCAGATAGCTGCCGGAACCGCTTCCGCCATTAATTGTTACCTGATGCTGATTCTGGTCATACTCGGCAGCAAGGACCACATCCGCTGCCGGCATGGAGATCGTAAGCTCCGGGCTCGCGGCTTCCTCCTCAGAGAGTTCCAGCTCTCCTTCTTTTACCACCCAGCCCTTGAAGGTCGCTCCTGCTTTTTCCTGGGCGGTAATTCTCACGGTTTTTCCGAAATCATAAGTGCCGCCGCCCTGGCCGTTTTCCACCTGAAGCTCATAAGAAAGAGTCTTATAGGTGGCCGTGATCTCCAGCTCGTCATCGGGCATCTCAAAGCTTGTCTTCTGCTTGTCCGCATGCTCCAGATAGACCGTGCCGTCTTCCACGTCCCAGCCGGCAAATTCACTGCCTGCTGCCGGGTCATCAGCCACGATCGTGATCTCCTCTCCCACGTTATATTCGCCGGAGCCCGAGCCGTTGTTAATGATGACCTGATGGCTGTTCACATCGTAAAGAGCAGCCAGCTGAATCTCATGCCGCGGCATCTTGAAGCTGATCGTCTGGGAAGAGAGCTCCTCATCTGTCAGGGAAAGCTTTCCGTCGATCTCCCATTTTACAAAGGTGGAACCGTCCACGTCCTTCGCTGTGACTGTGACCTTCTGGCCGCCTTTGTATTTTCCGGAGCCGGAACCGTCCTCCACAGCCAGCGTGTAGGTCTGGTTTGTCAGGAAATAAGCCAGCACCGCAACGGCCACCGCGGAGCCTGCCAGTCCCTGCAGAATTACCTTTTTCTTATCTGATTTTTTCTCTTTGACGGGTTCTTTTTTCGGCTCTTTCTTTGCTTCCGGCTTTTTGGGCGGGGTCTCCGGTTTCTTTTCTTTTTTCTCCAGAGGCGGCGTCGTGCCGGTGGTGGTGGATTTTCCGATGCTGTTTCCCGTGATGTTTGTCTTCGAAGTCTTCTTTACGGTCTCTGCATCGTAAATAAACACATCCTTTTGAAACATGGCTCTGGTCTCATCCAGGCTTTTGCTGGAGCTGCTGACGGAAGCTGTCTCCGGAGCCACAGCCATACCCGCAATGTTCTCTTTTGAACCTGTGATCTGCTCCAGATCCGCCAGAATCTCCTTCGCGTTCTGATACCGCTCTGCGGGATCGTGGGCACACATCCGAAGGACAATTTTTCCAAACTCCTCCGAAGCCGCACAGGGCGGCGGCAGCTCTTTCTTTCCGCTCAGCCGGTCGATGAGGGCCTGCTGCATATCCCACTCCGAATAAGAACCGGTCTCCGGGTAAAAAGGCAGCCGGTTGTTGTTCAGCAGCTTATACAGAACCAGTCCCAGAGAGTAAATATCCACCGTATGGTCGTAATCTTTTCCGTGAAAAACCTCCGGCGCCATATAGTTTTCCGTTCCTTTTTTGGAGAGATCCGCCGACGCCTTGTCGCAGATCCGCGCGATACCAAAATCGCCGATCTTAAAATTGCCGTAATTATCGACAAAAATATTGTCCGGCTTGATATCCCGGTGAATGATGCCTTTGCTCTCAAAGAGCTCCAGCGTCTGCACCAGCTCCCTGCTCATCCTCAGGACATCCGCCTCAGAAATCGCATGCTCCTGTATATAAGCCTGAATCGGCATCAGAAGCTCCATCCGGATCAGAATATCCCACTGAATCTCATTCTCATACCGGATTACCTTATAATCTTCGCAGTTTACGATATGAGGGAAGCCCTTCATATCCGTCATGATCTTGATCTCATCTGTCAGATCATCGACCATATCCTGAAAAAAAGTCGTGATGGACCGCTCATCCATCCCATCCCCGTAAAGGGTTCTCTTCAATGACGGGTCCTTAGGGACATGAATCACCTTCAGGGCCGACGATATGGAAATATCATGATCTTTTTTTACAATCTCCCATACCTGGCCGCTGGCTCCACTTCCAATCTCCCGGACAATCTCCCAGTCATTAAATACCATTTCACCAACTCTGTATTCCATCCCTTACTCCTCAAATGGCAGTTCCTTTTTAATATCTGATTTCTTATAAATATTCTACATTATTCATACTCTTTTCCATAATATCATGTTTTATAGTGTTTTTCAACAATTAGTATGCTTATTTGTTTCTTGCATTTATCTATATAGCACAATATTTTTCCACCACAAATAAGGTTTGTTTTCAAAATTTAATAAGTTTCAGAAAGTGTTTTACTCATTTTTGACGGATTTGTTCATATTTGTCTGGTTGACAGAAACAATTTCCCGGAATTAAAAAAACAGCAATGGTTTTTGTTCCATTACTGCCCTTTTTGTTCTAAATAGTTACCTGTTTTCTTTATCAGCCCGTTTACTCTCTCTCCGGCTGCTCATCAAATCGTCTGTCTCCGAAATAATACTCCTTATCATGCCCATTGTTATCGAGCCAGTCATCGAAACTCTTCTTTGAGATGCGATACTTTCCGCCATCCAACTGGATCCACCGGAATTCCTTTTTCTTTAAAAGGTTATAAATAGTAGGTCTGCTGACTCCTAAGATTT
>OLNW01000354.1_pt1 | contig 57026 bp, 43 predicted proteins | sample 1672121 | NCBI WGS metagenome assembly OLNW01 (sample SAMEA3136648, study PRJEB25190) | human gut metagenome
GCGGAATGGCGCTCCGTTCCTCTGGAACGGATGCGCAGTTCTTGCGGAATATGCACTTCCCTCCTTATAAAATCTTTTCACATATAGTATTAGAAAAAAAATGTTAAATCGTATTTCACGTACAAAAAAACAGTATCAACCCTCTAAGTAGACTCGGATGCTACAATCATAAAAAAGAAGATGCCCTTTCTGCAGTATCAGGCATCTCCTTTTGTGGTAAATATTCTATTATTTTAAAAATTGGCTATAAGAATAGCACTTCGCGGATCATTTCCTTCCGGATCTCCCAAAAATGGACATAAACATAATCTGAATGTATGATGTTAAATACCTGATGCCAGGATAACACCCTCATGAATGCTTGTTTGGCAGCGTCAGCATTTCTATATGCTTCATAGTCGCTATCCAATTCTTCCGGTGTATCTCCATGCGGAATGTATTCTCCAAGCGAAATGCTATCCCACATTAAAGAATCACTCAAAAGCAATTTTCGATCCGGAACTTCCAGTGTAAGGCAGACGGAGGCCTCTTCAGGGAAATTGTCAAAATCCAAGTTCTCAGGGATATTGTTTTCGCCGCCATAAAGATAATATCCCCAAATAGGCGCAGCGGAAGGATCTGGCGGAAACCCAATTGTTTGTATCATCTTATTGACGAGCAAAGAATAACCGCCGGGGGTATACGGAAAATCCACAACAGGGCATATCTTTTTATCCCCATAATATGGAATGCCTTCCTGCAACAATCGAAGCGTCTCTCTGGTTATCAGTGTCCATACTTTCAATTAAACCACCTCTTTCTTTTCCAAGCACAACACAATTATCTGGTCACTAATAGTATGTGAAAAAATTAAAATCTCGATTTTAGCGTACAAGAGAAAAAGACAAAAAGAAAAGAGGGAAAATCCCTCTTTCTCATTCATATGTCTATGCTTTTACACAAAAATGCTGCCCTTACACAAAAAATGCCTCGTTTCCTCTTGCTACTTCCGAGGTTCGAAAGAAAATCACAATCTGATGCGGATACGGAGCCGTTGTATCTCCATAATCAATGTTTTCTATATGAAAATCCAAATCTTTCATGCGGATTGTTTCAGTGGGTACATCATCTTTTTCTTGCTCGCATAACAATATGGTAAGAGAGTTTGGGACTCTGCTTTTCATCAAAACTTTCATATTTATCGCTCCTCTTCAAAAATTGTATCATGTTAAAAAATCCTATACAAGCCCTCATATTTCACGAATTTCTTTTCCTTATATTCCCCTATTTTTGTATAAAAATCATGAAAAAAAGTAAAATCAGCATTTCCACCAGTCCGATTGCACATAGTCGAGAAAAATTTTTGTATTTTTGACCGGAAATTCGAAAATCATAGGGATTTTGAGGGTTGATCCAGATTTCTATCGGCATTCCGATCCATAGGGGTTGACTGAGGGATTCTAACAAACAAGGGAGCAGATATCGTTCCGGCCAGAAAAATTCGATCAAAACCATTGGCATGTTCGAGGTTCGAAACCCTTCTATGGAAGCAATACGCCCTTGAAGCTTTTGCGTGCAACGTCTTTTCTTACGAAAAACGCAGATTTTTAGAATACAACCCATGCAAAAGAAAAATAGGCTGATTACCACTCCGGCCCCTAAAAACAAGCGAGCAGCAATTACAGACATATATTATCCTTCTTTCTAAAAGAATATTTTTCCTATATTTAGTATTGCAAATTTTTTGTATTTTAAGCTGTGTTTATATGCGAGTGGAAGGACAAGAAAAGCTCCGACAGATCAGCGCGCAACATATATGCTGGTCAGGCCGGAGCAGATAAAAAACAGAAATTAATGAGTACCTACATAGTAGACAAGCCCGATAGCCACCGCAACAAGTGACTGCATAATTCCTAATATCAAACGGCCTGTCCATGCCGCGTTTTTGACAAATGCATTTTCCGGTTTGGAATTCTGGTAATAAACGATCGCAGGCTCTCCTTTTTTCCAAACCGCTTTCGTTGCATTCGCTGTTTCGCATGTGTAAGAAGCAATTCCCGCCTGATAGCGGATAACAGCATGAAAAAGCGGCTGCCCTTTGGCGTTTTTGATTTCCACTACATCTTCAACAATACCATCAGCTCTCTCTTTACAGGAAAGCAATTTTCGAATTCGCGGAAGTGCAACGAATCCAAACCACCCAATTGCGTCAATCAGCATGCAAGCATAGAATAATAAACTAAATTGTTCGGAACTCATAAAGTCACCCTCCTTTTTTAGTCAGCTCATACAATTGTGTTGATGAATTCATTATACATTATAAAGCCATGGATCGCAAATTGTTTGCAAAAAAGTAATCTTTAATGCGAAATTATTTGAATTCTTATTGCTTTTGTCAAAAATAGTGATATAATAAATTTATCAAGAAAGTTGATTTTCATAAATCATAAATTCTTGGAATGTCATCTCAATCAATGAGATGTGGGTTGAAAAAATATGTTTTTCTGTAAAGAGGAAGATGTTAAGGTCGTCAGCATTTTCCTCTTTCATTTTTAAAAATATTTCTCTGCTTCTATACCAAATGGATCATTCGGCAATTTTCCCCTTAAAAAAACCTCGAGTAATCGCACCATCTGGTATCATACTTCCATTGATTTTTGCAAAATCGTAATTAAAATTGCCAGTTTTCTCTGCAACAGAAAAAATGCCACCTCGCTTTGAGTGTTCAATGATTTCATAAATTGGAACAACCAAAACTTCGATATCATCATAGTCGTATTTGCACACGCAATATGCAATACATGGAATTGCATCCTCTGCGCCTGCATTCAGACTAACCATAAAGCTTTCCTTAGAGATCCCTTGTTTTAAAAGTTTCTCCGGATCAAGTCCATAATGACGCATAAAGCGGCTTATGCCTACATGTGTTGCTGCAACCGATGTGGTTTCTATCATTTTTTTGTTGGACAGACAACGAGTAACAGGTAAAATCACCAAGTTTACCTTGTCACTGTAGGCCTCGAAATAGGATTTATCACTATACACCTCAAATCCCTTTAAAGCCAGTGTCGCAGTTAATGCTCCGGTACCAATAGTTGCTGTTGACTTAATTGAAACATTTTTCATAATTAATCCTCCTTTTTGAGTGGATTTTTATTTATCTACTCTAATAGTATATCTCATCAGAGTAGATTTGTCAATATCTCCTCTTTTAGTATAAAAATCTATGGAGCCATATGCGTAAGAGAACATCAAACATTCGTTCTCCTCTACCCACATTGACAATCGCACATTAGATTGCTTGAAAATAATGTGTGACTGTCAGCTATTGAAGAGTGGTATTAAGCAGAATATATCTTTAAAAACGTAAATATTTTTCACTATGGCGTTTAGATTTATAAACATTCTTTGCCAATCACACATTAAATTTCGCAAAAATAATGTGTGGTTGGCAGATGCCACGGGGTATTAGCCGAACGCAGAAGAAGGTCTAAACGCTCTATACGAGCGCTTTTTACAGGAAGATGCTATTCCAATACAAACTTCAACTGCCCGGGTTTCTAACGTATACAAAAAAGCAAAGAACGGCATAGCCGTTAAGCCATACCGTTCCTCGTTTCCATATTTTTTAAATTACCACCGTGTTACTGGCGTTTTTTTCTACGGACGGTTTCTTCCAGAACACCGAAAGATCCTGCCGCCAGAGCCATTAAGATGCCGATCGGGGTCGTATCTCCTGTTGCTACGCTTCCGGCTTTGGTGATGGTGGTACCTTTTTCATTGTCTTTTGCAATGCTTCCAGTGCTTGCGGTCAGAGTAGCGCCGCCGCTCTGCTGTTCTTTCTTCACGGTTTCTGCCTTCTTCGCTTCTTCCGCCTTTTTGGCTTCTTCTGCTTTCTTGACTTCTTCCGCTTTCTTCTCCTCTTCTGCTTTCTTCTCTTCCTCTGCCTTTTTCTCTGCATCTACAAACTTCTGATAGTTTGCTTTTGCAATTACAAGGTCCGCAAGAGTCTCGGCATGTTTTGCAGTGGCTTCCTCATAAGCAACTTTCTTCACAGCCGTATTCTCTTTTGCTTTGGCAAGATCAGCTTTTGCTGTCTCGTAAGCGGCTTTTGCAGAATTGATCTTGGTTACGTAATCGTTCAGATAGGTGAAGCCCTCTTCTGTGATCGGGGTCTTCATGGCATCTGCCAGTGTGATATTCTTGGCAATTGCAAGAACACCGCAGGCATCGGTGTATGCCTTATCTTTCTCTTTTACGGCCTGTTTTTTCGCAGCTACATCTTTCTTAGCGGCTTCTACAGCAGATTTCGCAGCGGAAACATTTTCTTTTGCCTTTTTCAGAGCGTTCTGCGCATTCTGGTATGCATTCAGGGATGCTTTGGCAGCTTCGTATGCTTTCTGGAGCGGTGCTACAGCCGCGGATTTAGCGGCAACTTTCTGTGCGGTTGTATCTTTCTCAGCCTGCAGTTTTTCAACCGATTCTTTTGCTTTCGCAAGAGCATCCTCTTTCTGTTTCAGCTCTGCTTTGGCATCCGCAAGGGCGGTCTGTTTCTCTTTCAGAGCAGCTGCTTTCTGATCAGCAACAGCCTGTTTTGCTTCCATATCCTTTTTCAGATCGGCAATGCTTTTGTTCAGCTGTGCCAGATAATCATTCTTTTCTTTTGCGGTCTGCTGATCTGCTGCCAGTTTCTTTACAGCATTGTCATATGTAGCCTGTGCGGCATCGACTGCTGTCTGTCCGTCTGCAATGGCTTTCTGGATATCTGCCAGGGCTTTGTCTGCATCTGTCTTGGGCAGGTTCTTGATTACCTGTGTTCCGGACGCGGTTACGATCTTATATCCAACAGCTTTCTTTACAGAGCTGTAAGAATGACCCGTTACTGCAGAATGGTCACCAACCGCTTCGATAGCATCCGGTCCATAGCCGAAATCTTCTCCGCATTCATTGCATACCTGATGGTATTCGTAGTTGGTTTCTACTTTGGCATTCTTATCGCCAGTCATTGCGATCACAGATTCTGTCAGCTTGTCAAGAAGCTGATCTCTTTCTGCCTTTGCAGCAGTAAGTGCGTTTTCTTTCTGGTCGGATACCTGTTTGCAGGATGCGATATTTTCTTTTGCAGCATCCACTGCAGATGCGCTCTCAGCAACTGCATTCTGAGCTGTTTCATATGCCGTTGTCTTGGAATCGAGATCCGCTTTTGCTTTATTCAGCTCCTGTACGGCATTGTTGTATGCTTCGGTAGCCTGTTTCAGAGCATCTTCGTTGACGGATTTCTCGTTCTGATACTGTTTCAGAAGTGCATCCCATTTTGCCACTTCATCCTGTGCTGTATTGTAAGCCGCCAGTTTCGCATCGTAATCAGCCTGGGCTTTATCCAGATCGGTCTGGGCTTTAGTAAGTTTGTCAATGTAGGCCTGCAGGAGAGCGCGGAACTCAGCTACTGTGTAGCAGTAACCCTCGTCTTCATCGTTTACAGAGCCAAACACCTGACTCTCACAAGAACTGTATAAATCCGGATTCGTTCTGTTATAGCAGAGTCCAAAACCTGTAACTGTGTTATTGGCGCTGACGAGAGCAAGATAATGCAGTCTTTCGCTTAAAATAGTGCTGTCTTTTTCACTGTCATACCATGCCATATAGGCGATTTCCGGATCATCCATTCCCCATGCAAGGTTTTCACCATAACCGAACTGGAAAGTATGATCTTCTGTATGTAAAGAAGCATTTGCCTGATACTGCGCCGCAGCCATTGCTCTTGCAGAAATTTTAAATTCTTCCAGATTATTTGCTCTTCTGAGTTCATTGGATTTTTCAATAAAATCCAGAGCGTACAGCATGTTTTTCAGACTGGTTGCATCATCTTCCGCACCCATGTTGGTTTTGTCTGGATAATCTCCCTGTGAAAACAGATCAGATGCTGCTGTCTCACCAATACTGTCGAAGAATCCTTTTGATCCCAGTGCTTCCTGCTTCTTCGCTTCTTCTGCAGCCGCTTTTGCCGCATCTAAAGCTACTTTTGCTGCATCCAGCTCATTTTTGGCTTTTTCTGCATTAGACTCAGCATTTGCTTTGCTGTTCTGTGCATCTGAAATGTTGCTTTCGGATTTGGACACTGCATCTTTCTTCGCATCCATTTCAGCTTTGGCGGTATTCTGTGCATTTTCTTTCTGGTCTGCATTGGACTGTGCCGCATCCATCTCAGCTTTGGCAGTTTCAGCGGCAGATACTTTTTTCTGGTAATCTGCGGTAAGCTCGTCCAGCTTGCTGTTCGCTGCGATCAGCGCATCAAAGGCATCAGAATATTCTTTCTGCGCGGCATCAACCTTTTTCTGCTGTTCTGCAAGTGCGGCGGCATCTGCGTTCACTTTTGCTTCTGCAAGACCCTTTTTCGCATCTTCCAGCGCATTTTTCTTGGCATCCAGATCTTTTTTCGCATTGTCTGTAACGGTCTGCTGTGCCTTTACAGCGGCATCTGCTTCTTCCGCATCCTTTTTCGCCTGTGCATATTTGGAATCTTTATCTGCAGCATTGGAAGCGGTATCATACAAGTCTTTTGCGGTTTCTGCATCTTTCTTTGCAGCATCCGCGTCTTTTTCTGCATCTTTTACATCGGATTCTGCCTGATCAACTTTATCCTGTGCATCCGCCTTGTCCTGCTCTGCAGAAGATTCATTTTTCTTTGCTTCATCCAGCTCTTCCTGCTTTTTGGCATCCTCTGCTTTGGCATCTTCCAGATCTTTATTTGCTTTATCCAGATCATTCTTTTTCTGATCCACACTTTCCTGTGTTTCATCGGTCGTGGTCTGGTCTGCTTTCTGCTGTGCATCCTGCTCTGCCTTTTCCTGCTCTTCTAAAGCGGCCTGTGCATCCTTTTCTGCCTGCTCCGCTTTTTTCTGGTCCTCAGCGGCTTTATCCGCATCTGCTTTAGCCTGGTCAGCAGCATCCTGTGCATCTTTCTGCGCCTGATCGAAAGCATCCTGTGCATCTTTTTCCGCTTGGTCGATATCTTTCAGCGCCTGATCGGCCTCTGCCTGCTTTTTATCTTCTTCCTCTTTAGCGGCATCATAATCTGCTTTGGCCTGATTGGAATCCTGTTTTGCTTCGTTTTCCTTTTCCTGCGCCTGATCCAGCTGATCTTTGGCTTCTTCTTTGGTTTCCGGGTCTGCCGGAGCTTCGGTTTCTTCTGGAGCCTGTACGGTGTTTTCAGTATTTTCATCTAATGTTTCAGCATGAACAGTGGATGTTCCTCCAACCGCTACACCACCTGCAACAACACCCATAGCCAGAGTTGCAACTACTTTTTCTTTCTTCATTGTCCTATTTCCTCCTGTACTTAGCAATTTTGAATACCAACGATCTATTCCATTTAGATTCGTTTTTGTTTACATTCATAGCATGATGAAAAAAAATCATTTGAATTTTCACGTACGAAAAAAAATAGAAATTAATCATTATTACAAAACCGCTGTTTTCCACAATGTTATTTGTTCTTTTTATATGCACTCCATGCTTCATCCGCAGATTTGAAGTATCCAACCTGCAGACTTTCTTCGCGGACGATGATATCAAAATCTTTCATCTCATCTTCTGGTGCATTCTTCGAAACAGTTACGGTAGTAAACAGTGGGGTTGTTTTAGATCCTTTTGGGAGAATCTTCTTATAATAATAGTAGCCATCATTTTTAAGTTCCCAGTCGGTCGTATTCCAGTTTACAGTGCAATACTGCTGCATATCACTGTCTGAAAACAAAATCTGCATACGAACATATGTATCGCTGCCATTATTTTTGACGCGAACCTCTTTTTTTACTACGCTTCCGGGCTTAAAACTCGGGTCTGGAAAAACCTCTTCGATGTTGGTATCATTTACAGCCACTTTGAGCTTATTATTTGTCTGCTCGGAGTCGGTGAAGTACGCAAGCACTCCACCAATTCCAGCGACAGCACAAAGAAGCATCAAACAAGTAATGAGGAAAAACCGTTTCTTACCTTTTACTTTCTTCATCTTTGTGTCCTCCAAAATTATTTCGCTTTAACAGGTACGGTAAACGAGGCTGTTAATTTAACGCCATCTTTGTTGTAAGTGACAGTTACCGTGCAATTGCCGCTACTATTCGGGAACGTCTGAATACTTGTCGTGTAGGTGCTTGCATCTACAATAACACTGGAATCCTTGGTTCCGTCATTGGTAGTCAATGTGGCTTCAATTTGATTTTTATCTACCGAAGATCCGCCAGATACAGGACTGCTACCAACCCATTTAGCAGTAAAGGTATACTTCACGCTATTGTCTTTGGTAGACTGCAGCTTGTTGTCTACAACATCCGTATGCGTATAGTATTGCCAATCGTATTTGAAGTTTGTAAATGTTGCATTGTAAGTATCATTTGCTGGTGTCATGTTGAAAGTTACATGTTCTCCAGAAACTGTACCACCTTGAGATGTAAGGGTAGACAACTTATATCGTCCTGTTTCTTCCTCGGTTGCAACATAATCGCCCATCGGAATATCCTTAAATACCTCTGACAGAGATACATATCCGTCTGATCCGGTATTTTTCTTAACGGTGGCGGCATCAAATCGTACCTGTCGATAATAGGTGTGTGATTTTCCTGCATAATCAGTACCCGTCAGTTTAAGGATAAAGATTGGATCACCGTTTTTGAAGTTGATGTCAGATGCTTTGATACGTTTTGTAAGTGTGATCTGCTTAGTTTTAGGTAAGTTCTGAAGAGTGCCTTTATCTACGGTTGCTCCATTTTCATTAATGGTCACTTCAAAAGACTCCAAAATATAACCTTTATTCGCTGTGCAGGACTGCTCCTCGACAAGATAGGTATCATATAAGAATCCTTTACCACTTCCAAAATTCACATCTTTTTCATAGATATAACCATCACTGGCAGTATTCACAATATGTGACTCGCCGGTTGTTTTACTCGTGATTTTAAATGGAATATTGGCCATGGCCTTGTTTTTCTCATCTGTTTTATTGAAACGAATGTAACCTCTATACGGTTTTTCTTTGGATACTGGTTTGTTTTTTAATACAGCCTTATCATTTTCGATCACAGAATTCATAACATATACATTAGAATCCAGCTGATATCCTTTTGGTGCTTTTGTCTCTTGGAATGTTGTGGTTCCAACTGGGAATACAACTTTTCCGTTCTCCTTATAGAAGTCTGGACCGCTTACCAGATGATCTGCATCCAGTTTGATCTGTCCCTTTGCATCTGTTTTTAATACCCATGTGTATTTTGCTTTTCTGCCAGAAGCTGCCGGATCGGTTGTGGAGACTACATCATAATATTTCATGGTATATTCCGCACCCTGTAAGGAGCCTGCTCCTTGTGGTTTTGCAAGTCCTGTTTCTGCATCCACTTTTTCGAGAATAACTTCTGGAGCAGGAACCTGTCCCGGTTTATCCTTACCTGTCACGTTGGCAGTTACGACACTGGAGGTCAGAGTTGCTGTCAGTGTATCGGTGGAAAGATAATATCCAGCCGGAGCTTTTAACTCTTTCAGAGTATATGTTCCTAATGGCAGGTTCGATAAAGATCCTTTTCCTTCCGCATCTGTAACGATGGTTCCCACCTTTGTGCCGGCGGCATTGTAAACGCCGTATTCAGCACCTTTTAAATAGTAGGATTCGTAGTCCGAATGCAGATCGGTGGTGGATTTCTTAACAAGATTGATTGTTCCGGTTTTCGGTGGTTCTTTTACGGTAACGGAAAGGTCTTTTTTGTCTACCGTAAACTGCTGATCTTCTGCAAGCGAATATCCCTGAGAAGCAATGGTTTCATGTAACCAATAGGTTCCATTTTTCAGCTTAACAGAGAAAGAACCGTTCTCGTCGGTATAAGCATCGGCTACTTTTGTTGTCTTATCGGAAGCATAAATCTCAAATTTGGCGTTTTTCAGTGCATAGTTTCCGTTATTTGCTGTAATCGTTGTATTGCCGGATACCTTATTCACAGTCACAGTAAAGGTATTCTGTGTATTGGTGGCATCCAGAACAATTGTTTTAACGCCAGCCTGGTCAACGGTAAACTCCTGTGAAAAAGTTCCGGTGTAGCCGTCAGGGTTCTGTGTTTCGACAACTTTGAATTTGTTGCCATCTGCTTCATCGCCCTGAATGTTGTTAAGTAAGTAGCACTTATCTGCTTCTACCCAGTTCATATTGGCGTAGGTCTGCCATTTACTGTTCTTCCATTTGTAAACGGTAAATTTCGCACCTTTTAAGACTGCACCTGAGTCAGAGTCAGTTTTATTGATACGAAGCACACCTACTTTCGACATTGAGCCAACATATTCGGATGTATAACCAAATTCTGAAGTATACCAAGTATTCTGTGATGCTGACGTTGTGTTGGACGAGCCTTCCCATCCATTAAATTTGGAACCTTCTCCATGATAAAATGAATCTGGATATTTTTGGATTCCTTCCTCTTTTAATCCTCCTCCAGGACCTGTAACATTACTAATCGTGCCTCCATTATAGAAGATAACGGTCTGGCTGTCTCCTTCAAAGGTATATGTTACCCAGCCATTTGAATTATCAGGAGTTGTTCCTCCATCACTTTCACCACCGCTTCTAGCAGACCAGATAGCGTCTGTTCGCGGATCATACACCAGACGATCGTCTGCTTCCTGTGTCAAATAAATATTTTCTACTTTTTCCTGAATATAGAAGCCCTGCGCAAAGTCAAGGTCGGACATGGTAAAATGACCCATTAAGGAGATAGGATCTCCATTCTGTTTGTAATATGCAAACTTGACTTTAATCCATTTTAAACCCTTGATGTCGATTAATGGAGTATATCCTTTGGATAAATCTTTGGAGTTATTCGGGCCAAGAGAAACAATAACGGCATCGATGTCATCTCCGATAGCTGGTTTGTGTGGTGCTTTGTATTCATCCGGAACCTTTGTGTTTTGCCAATCTTGAAACCAGATTTTCATGTTGACAGGGGAGCCGTCATAATATCCCACATTGGTATATTCTGCATACAGATGACCTTGCGCTCCATCATGCGGAATAAAAGAACGTGTATTACTCCAGTTGGTCGTATCAGCCTGTGGCGCCCACCAATTGGAAATAGCTTTAGAATAATATTGGGCGTTTTTACAAAATTCATTATCCCATGTATAATTGCTATCGGTTGTACCAAAAGTGATTTTTGTTTTGCTACCGATAATTGGGGTAAAATAATAATTTCCGTCAATTAGTGTATCCTTAGTAACAATACTTCCTTTTTTCATGGTCGCAACAGACTTAAGATCCCCCATACCCGCGGAAACCTTCCCGGATGTGCTTGCGAAAAGACTGATTCTATTGCTTAATTCAATAAGATCACTGGCACTTAAATGTTCTTTTAAGAACTCATTTTCACCCCAGTCGGCGGTAACATCAGAAAGTCTGTTATTATACTTAACATTTTCTTCTGACGAAGAGGTTGTAGTGTCTGCAGAAGTTTTGGTATCGTCTTCTTTAGCAGTGTTTTTGTCATCTTCCGGAGTTGTAACCACTACAGGAGCCGGAGTCGTTACGGTTGCCGGAGTATCTTCTTCCTGCTTTTCGGCAAATTCAGCAGAAAGCGTAAGCGACTGATCTGCAACAACATTCTGCGTGAGATCGGATTCTTTGCTTTCTACTTCCGTTTCTGTGCCATCAGCATATGATGTACGGATTTTCTGGATCTGATATCCATCATCAGCAGTTACCTCATAAGTGACTTCTGTTCCCTTATTTACAGTAATTGTCTGATTGGTTTTATCTTCACCGTTGATCAGAAATTTTCCATGACCATCGGTCTGAAAAGCAAGATCTACGGTATCATCCGATGCGGTGTTCTCTGCATCCGTATCGAGATTCAGCTCTGTTGTTCCCGTTCCATCTTCTGAATCCGCAAAGGCGGAGAAAGTGCTGACCCCGACAGATGTCATAGCCATAGTAAGAATCAGAAGAAACGAAAGAGCTTTTTTGATTTTTTCGTTAATTTTCTTCATTGCCTTTTCTCCTTTTCGTTGATGCTGAAAGCATAATGATTCCGGCTGCGCCGAGAGAAATGCTTAATCCGGCAAATGCGGATGGAAGAGAAGAATCTCCCGTTGCAACTGTCTTATTTGGAGTTTCCGGTAATTCAGCGGTGAAAATCCATTTGGTCTTGGTCTTATTCATCGCATACTGATTATCCAGCTCTGCAGGAACTGTAAGCGTGTAAGTAAGATCTTTGGAGCTGCCCTGTGCAAAATCACCCAATAACACTTTATTGGTAATCTCGCCAGCCATGCTGCCATCGTATAATGTCTGACCATCGCAGGCGATCTTCAGATGCAGCTTCTGGAGCAAATTATCATCCGCAATCGTGTCCGTTCGGAAGTAAATTTTAACCGACTGGGCATATTTGTTGGAAATCGTGACTTTTCCAGATACCACATCCCCCGGCATAAGGGTTCCCCAGTTGGAGAAGAAATCATCTCCCACCTTAACCAACCCAGCTGCTCCACCTTCGTATGCAACGGAAAACGGGTTATTGCTGGTAACCGGAACTGTATATGCATCCGTTACACTCTGTTCGATAACGGTGCCAAACCACGGATCATCAGATTTGAAATTCGGAGTAAAATTCTTTTTCTGAACTGCATCCGCAGTAAAATTGATTTTCTGATCTTTTTCTGAAAGAGCTTCTGTCCATTCCGCAGGAATGCTGACGGATTTCAGAAATTCTGCAGCTTCGCCATGTTTTACAGGCTTGGTGTAGTAATAATAATCACCACATTTAACCCAGTCATCACCCAGATTCAGCAGCGAATCATCCAGCATATTTCCATCAATGGTCGAATCATCAAATGTGACCTTCATTCGCACCCATGCATCATTGGCCAGATTGAAGATATCAACTAACTCATCGACTACCTGTCCCGGGACAACCACCTGCGCATCATCGAAATCAGTTTTTTCTCCCTTTTCGTCTAAGCCATGTTTTTCCAGACTGATATTGATATTGCCAATGTCTACATTGTTTTCCACAGACACTTCGGACTGTGCGGCGAATACAGGATATGCACTGGCAAACGTTCCTGCTGAAAGCAGAATGCCAAGTAATGTAGCTGAAATTTGCATTCTTTTTTTACTCATATCCACTCTCCTCTTTCTCTTTCCCAAAAAAGGCAGACGGTTCAAGGTCTGCCTTTTGAGAGGAATTAAAAAATTATTTCAAAATTGCAGGCGGCGCGCCGCTGATTAGCGATTGTTGCCATGAACATCTTTGCTGTTGTTGGTGTTCGCGTCTTTTTCGTTGCCGCTGTAGTCATGTCCGGTAGTCGTACCGTGAGCTGCATCGTAGCTTGTTCCCTGTTTGATGAAGATGTCGTAGATGGTCTTCAGATTTGCTGTGGTCAGCTCATCGGTCAGATCTTTTCCGGTCTTGTCCAGGATCTCCTCGGACTGGATTGCAAAGCCTTCAACCTTGATGTCGTTTGCGGAATCCGGAAGAATTTCGTCCTCGATGACGTTTTTCATCTGGATCTTATCGAACAGAGAAGATGTCTTCTGTCCTTTCAGCAGTTTGGTTTTATAACCAAAGACGTAAGTACGAACACCGTCTTTCGAAGCTGTTGCGCCGGTATCCTGAACCTCTTCGTCAACCAGTTCCTGCCAGTTCGCATCGAAGTTGTTTCTTTCCTGATTCTGAGCATCAGCAACATCTTTGAAGTAGAAGATCTCCTGGCTCTTACGGCCGTCTTTGCTTACAGTGCCGTCATCAGCAACCTGGGTAACACATTTGGTCGGAACGGTAACTTTGAGGAATACTACTGCGCTGTTCGATCCGGTGTTTTCGATCAGCGGGTTCTTTGCCAGTTCCTGATTCGGAACAACATCCTCGGCTTTATCCGGGATATTGTTGTTGTTTTTATCGGTTGTATCCCAACCCGGCTCCTGCACATCGATTTTTACTTTGCCGATGGTGAAAGTGTTGGTAGTCTGCTCAGAATCGGTCAGGTAAGCCATTGTGCCTCCTACACCAAGTGCTGCTACAAGTCCACATGCAGCCATTGTTGTTAATGCTTTTTTCTTATTCATTGCTCTTTTTCGCATATCCTTTATTACAGCAGATAAGGATACGCTCTCCTCTCTAAATTTTTTTATTTCAATCCTCATTTTAAGGCTCTGCTGTCTTTTTCTTATCTCCTGAAGAACAGGTACTCTCCAGAATAAGGCTCATTATGTTCAGAATGATAATCCATGCAATTATCACAGGCATCCCTTTTTTGCCCAAAGCTGAAATTAGAAATCCAACTTTTGGAATGCTGAAAAGATACTTTCCAACAATTTGATCCTGTGTAACTGTATGAGCATCTGGATTATCGTTTACATCGCCCTGAAAGGTATATTCAGACTGATCTTTTTTGATGATACGGTGTGTAACCAGCTCATCATTAGCCAGCCGATACGTTACTACTTCTCCTACCTTAACTGCAGTATCTTTCGTATTCACAAAAGCAATTGCGCCTGTATGTATTTGTGGCTCCATAGATCCCGATAGAACAACATAAGGATTTATCCCAAACAATTTCGGGACGACAAAGACAGAAGCCACAAGAGCAATTACAACAGTTAAGATCAAGACGATCCTTCCAAAGGCTTTCGAAAAACTCTTCATTACAAAATCTCCTTTGCTTTTCATATACTTAAAACTTTAGGTTCCGTGTCAAAACCTCTTTTGCTGGTCATCCAGACTTGTGCTGGTCTTGGCTCTTTTAATCCGTCCTGATAACCCGCGGCATATGTTTTATTCAGAAGTTTTTCAAAATCTGCATATCCACCATATATAGTATTGTAAATCCAACGAAATTTTACATTCCAAAAATTCATATATGCATTTTGGAGAAGGGAGCAGCCGCAACATTCCTTTTTTGTACCTGTTTAGGATCTTGGTTGTACCGCCGCATTTTTCCGTCTGGGATGAGTGCAGTGCAAATAGCGGTATGATGGGTTTACACATTCGAAAAAGCTCAAAAAAGTCAGGAGGCGACTTTGAGTTCAGCACGTAAAAGAATGCTACGGCTTTTCTTCTTCCATATATAGTATTGTAAATCCAACTGAAAAAAAGCTTCGTTTTTTTCAGTTGGGCTTTAACCGCGCAAATACCTCGGTCAATTTAGGATCAAACTTTGTTCCAGCGTTATTTTTGAGGTATTGAAGCGCCTTTTCAGGACTGCAGGGCTCTCTATAGCATCTGAATGATGTCAAAGCATCATATACATCACAGATCCGAAGAATTCTGGCTCCATAGGGGATATCATTTCCCTGCAATCCAAAATATCCGCCGCCATCGTAATCTTCATGGTGGTATAGGACCATTTGGGCGGTTTCCGGTGAAGTATGGCACTGAATCATACGGTATCCAATTTCAGCATGCAACTTCATGATGAAGTATTCCCCCGGAGTTAATTTTCCGGGCTTATTTAGGACCTGCTCTGGAATTTGAGTTTTTCCAATATCATGATAAATTGCTGCCAACTGGACATCCATAGTCGCCTTTTCGTCCATGCCTAACAATATGGTCATATCTGTAACTAAATAGGCTACACGGAGACAATGTTCGCAAAGTCCTGAATTCATGATTTTTCCCTCCTACTTATAGTATTGTAAAAACAAATTGAAAAACCCTCCGGTTTTTGAATTACCGGAGGGCTTGAAAATTATTTCTTATTTTTTTTCTTTCTTGTTGCAATAAAGAGGCCTGCTCCAAGAACTACAAGTACAGCCGTAACCACTGCCAGAATCGGCATAGTATTGGTATCACCTGTCTGAACAGCCGGAATCGGCGGCGGGGTTAATGTTACGGTCTGATCCGTATCATTAATATCCTTATGCTCGCCAACAGGACTGTCATTGGTCGAGATTGTCTCAAACGCTACCAGAGTTTTGCTTTCAAGACCGTCTCCTTTGAAAGTAAATTCAATTTCAACGGTTCCATCTGCTTTATTCGGGACAAATGTCTTTGTTGCTGTAACTTCTTTTCCGCCAATAACAAGAGCTGATTTAGTCGCCTTGTCCATTAATACACCTGTTACAGTATATTTCTGGCCAGGAATCAAATTTTTATAAGCGATCTTGTCTACTACGGTAAGAGTTCCTTTGGAGGTGAGCTGCTTATCGCCATCTGCCTTATCCGTTGCGGTTGTATGAAGTTCCGGAACATAGATTGTCTGCTTCTCATCATTGATGTCAGCATGAACAGCCACATTCTTTCCTTCATAGGTACAGGTTTCGAATGCTACCAGAGTTTTTCCTTCCAGTCCGGTTGTGTCAAAGGTAAAGGTAACAACAACGGTTCCATCAGCTTTTTCTGGAACAAATTTGGTTTCAGCAGTAACCTCTTTGTCGTTGACAAGAAGTGCTTTTCCTGTTTCTTTGTCCATCAGGGTTCCCGTCATGGTATATTCTTTACCCGGAATCAGTCCCTCGTAAGAAACTGTGTCTTCGAGAGTAACTTTTTCGTCTGCGAGAGCATTATGGCTCTTGCTTTCCGTATCCTGTACTTCAGTCTGGATATGCGGAACATACACGGTCTGCTCTGCGTCATTGATATCTTTATGCTCACGAACGATGATTTCATCATCACCCTTCTGATAATATAAATCCTCGAACGCAACATAAGTGTGTTCAACATCTTCCAGTTCGGTTCCATCAAAGGTAAAGATAACGTCAACTGTTCCGTTCGCTGCCTCTGGGACAAATGTGGTTTGTCCAGTTACAGGAGTGGCTTCATCAGCTACCGTTTCTTCATCATTTTCAGATGTGATCATTTTTGCTTCTACCGCTTTGTAGGTGATCTCACCATCTTCTTCTACTTTTTCCTGCAGTGATCCTTTCAATACATATGTATTTCCCGGGATCAGATTCTCGTAGGTTACAGTATCTGTGATTGTGATATGTCCATCGCGGTAAGAGTTCTTGATACCCGTTTCAGCATCGACTGCTGATGTATGGATATCCGGCAGATATACGGTCTGATTTTCATCGTTAATATCTGCATGTGTTGTCAGCTGAATACCTTTATAAGAAAGATCTTCAAATGCAACTACAGTTTCGCCTGCTACGGATTCTGCATCAAAGACAAAGACTACATCAACAGAACCATCTTTGGTTTCTGCTGTAAAGGTTGTAGATGCCGTAACCTCTTTTCCGTTAACCAGCACAGGTTCTTCCGTATAGGTGACTTCATCTGCAGGCTGTTCGGAATCATCCGGAACATCTGGGGTTTCTGCATCCTGATTGGAATCATTCGATTCGTCCTCATTCTTTACAGGAACTTTCTTCATCAGCTTTCCGGTTACGGTATACTCATGGCCAATGATCAGGTTACGGTACTGTACGATATCAACAAGTGTTGTCTGTCCAGATACGGCTCCCTGATGATCATCGGTTGTCTGATCTACATTTGTGGTATGGATCTCCGGATAATGCACAGTCTGTCCATCATCTTTCATATCTGCATGAGATGTTACCTTTACGCCATTGTGATACAGATCCTCAAAAATAACGACATCATTTCCCTGTAACTGGGTAGAATCCAGGACAAATTCAAGTGTTACTTCGCCGTCTGCTTTTTCCGGAACGAATGTTTTTTCGGAAGTGACATTGTTTCCTTCTGCATCGGTTGCCATTCTGATGCCACTGATTGCACCAGTAGCCGACATTTCAGATGCTGTATAGGTGTATTTCTCGCTGCCACTGGAAATTACAAAGGTAAATACCGGATTCGCATCTTTCAGAGTTTCAGAAGAGTTAATAGTTGCAATAACAGTTCCAGATGCTTCTGTTGGCGTTAATGTACCAGAATAACGTAATTCCGGAATATCATTTCCGTCTGCATCAACTGCAGTTCCCGTTACCTGATATGTCTTTCCAACGGTGAGGCCGTCATATTCAGCGCGGAAACCATACTGATAGGATGCACCCGGATTAACCATTGCGCTTCCTTTTACAGTGTATTCTTTGCCCGGAATTAAATTCTCATAGCGGACTACATCTTTAATGGTTACTGTGCTGCCAATTACGCCTTCTTTATCGTTTGTGGACGCATCGGTTGCGGTTGTATGGATTTTCGGAATATGGACACTCTGATTTTCGTCTGAAATATCTTCATGCCGTGCAACGTCAATATCGTTATGGAACAGTTTCTCAAATGCTACGGTTGTTTTTCCTTCCAGCGCATTGCTGTCGTAGTTAAATAACAGATTAACTGTTCCCGAAGTTTTAGTTGCTGTAAAGGTCATTTCTGAGGTGATTTCTTTTCCATTCTGGGTAATGGCTTTTCCGGTATCCTTATCCATCAGAGTACCTTTTACGGTATAGCTCTTTCCGATAATAAGGTTTTCGTATTTAACCGTATCCACAAAACGGCCATCTTTTGCGGATGTTCCAACGTGATCCTTGGTAGAACCATCAGAAGCAGTCGTACCGATCTTCGGATAGTGGATTGTCTGCTCTTCATCGTTAATATCCGCATGGGATGTTACATTTTTCTTGTTATGGTACAGATTCTCATATACAACGGTAGTTGCCCCAGCTAAATCAGAAGCATCCAGCATGTATACAAGGTCAATCGTTCCATCTTTTGTCTCTGCTACAAATTCTGCAGACGCTGCGATTTGTTTGCCGCTCGCAACAAGCGGTTTGCCGGTGTCTTTATCCATAAGTACGCCGGAAATGGTATAACGCTTTCCTACCACCAGATTCTTGTAGGATACGTGGTCGATAATCGTTGTCTTTCCGACGGTTCCGACACCATCGTTCGTCTGTTTATCGACTGCGTTCGTACGGATCTCTGGGAAGTAAACGCTCTGCTTATCATCGTTGATATCTGCGTGTGTGGTAACGGTGACTCCGTTATGGAGCAGCTCTTCAAAGATAACAACTGTGCGGTTTTTCAGATTACTTGAATCTAAGGTAAAGGTTAAGGATACTTCGCCGTTCGCTTTTGTTGCCTTAAAGGTAACACTCTGAACAACATCTTTGCCATCTTTGTCTTTTGCAGGAACTGCCTGCTCCGATCCAGATGGTTTAATCATTGCTTTTCCAGAAATGGTGTATTCTTTACCTACTACCAGATTTTTATAGGATACAACATCGGTAATCTGTACTTCTTTACCGATAGTTCCTACCTGATCTCCAGTTTCAACACTTGTAGCTGTTGTCTGAATCTTCGGAATCTGTACAGTCTGGCCTGCATCATTGATATCCTCGTGACGAGCAACATCTTTTTCATTATGATACAGTTTTTCATACGCAACCGTTGTTTTTCCTTCCAGCACGCTACTGTCATATACAAATGTAAGATCAACGCTTCCTTGGGCTGCCGTAGCTGTAAAACTTGTTTCGGCTGTTACGGCCTTTCCATTCTGCTCAATGGCTTTTCCGGTTTCTTTATCCATCAAGGTACCTTTGATCGTGTACTTCTGTCCAACAATCAAATTGCTGTAAGATACAGTATCAACAAGGCGTGCTTCTTTGGATGAGGTTCCTACATCATCTTTTGTGCTGTGATCCTTTGCAGTGGTGCGGACTTTAGGATAATGAACAGACTGTTCCTCATCATTAATATCCGCATGGGATGTTACATTGATCTTATTGTGAATCAGATCTTCAAAAACAACTACCGTTTTATCTTCCAGCACAGAAGCATCCAGCTTATAGGTCAGATCTACCGTACCGTCTTTGGCGGTTGGCTTGAAGGTTGTTGTTGCTGTGATTTCTTTTCCGTTTACGAGTAACGCCTTTCCGGTGTCTTTATCCATGAGTTTTCCGGAAACCGTATACTCTTTGCCTGGGATCAGATTTTTATATGTTACATGATCAATGATCGTAGTCTGTCCAACAAGTCCTACATGGTCCTTTGTTTGACTATCTGCTGCATTCGTGCGGATGGACGGATAATATACCATTTCGTTTGCATCAGACAGATCGGTTGCTTCTGCTACTTTGGTTTCGCTCTTATCGTCATTGACAAGGTACATTGTCTGTGTGATAACCGCGGTTCCCTCAAAGTCAGATGAATCCCAGTTGAAAGTAACATCGACAGAACCAGATCCTTCCTTGCTGTGTACGTGGAAGTTCTTAGACGCAGTAATTGCTTTTCCATCTGCTCCGGTTAATGCTTTTCCGGTGGACTGATTTACAAGCGTTCCTCTTACAACATATTCCTTGTCATAGGCTAATCCTGTATAGGAAACAGTATCGGTAATCTTGTCATTTTTGCTGCGTACACCACTCTGATCGGCCGTTGCATCATCCTTGGCAACAGTTTTCAGAATCGGAATCGTAACGGTCTGGTCGGTATCGTTGATATCTTCATGGGCCTGGACTTCAATGCCATCCCAATACAGATGCTCAAACGCAACCAGAGATTTTCCTTTCAGTTTCGAACTCTCAAAGCTGAAGGTGATATTCACAGTGCCACTTGATTTTTCAGCAGTAAAAGTCTGCTCTCCGGTGGCAATTACGCTTCTGTCATCTTTTCTGACCAGCTGTCCTTTTAACGTATAAGTACGTCCAACCTTCAGACCACTGTATTTAACTGTATCAACTACGGTAGCCTTTTCACCAACTGGAACACTGTGGGTTCCTGTGGTTGTGTCTTTTGCGGTTGTTTTAAGGACAATTGTATGGTTGACCTGCGGGTTTAAGCTTACATTGGTCTTCTCGGAATCTACGGTTACTGTAGTCTCGATCAGATCTTTTCCATAATTTCCCTTGCAGGCAAGCTCACGGATGGAATAAGTTCCATACTGCAGTGCGCCACGGTCTTTATTTACGGTTCCATCACCAAACCATGTTCCATACTGGCCGGAAAGTTTCGATTCATCGGTAATCTTCTTTCCGTCCTGATATTTATCAAGGCCATTGGTATTGGTTGTATGTGCGATTTCTGAGGTATCTACAACACCATCCTTATTGGAAAGGACAACGTGGGATTCCTTGGTTTCATTATTGGTGATCAGGAATGGAATGTTTGCCATTGCACTTCCATCATCATCGATCTTATAGAAATGAAGATCTCCACGAATGATGTTATCCGAAGCAGTAAATCCATCCTCTGCAATCACGGTATCACCATAATGCAGTACAACTGCATCACCTTTTTTCTGAATAGTACCGAAAAATTTACCTTTTACCGAAACATCGCCATTGGTGAAATTATTGTCTTTGTTGTAGCCTTTGACAGCACTGGTTTCTTCAATAGTAATTGTTCCTAACGGTAAAATTGGGCTGCCATTGGCATCGAGATAGAAGTCATCGCCTTTTACTTTGCATGTTTCACTTAACTGCGCGCGGTAAATGTCTTTGCCTCCAACCGTTCTCTTGATGGCTTTGATAACCCATGTTTTGGTCGCTTTTTCAGGAAGATCAGACTCTTTTTCATAGATCTTATTGTAATATTTTACTGTAAACTCTGTACCGGAAAGATCTTTAGAAGTATCCTTATTTCCTTCAGAATCGACTTTATTGATCGTAATAACTGCTGGGTCATTTAACGGTTCATCTGTCATGGTAACTTCTGCTGTCTTTTCTGGTTCTACTTTAATAGAAGGCATTTCTGTATTAAGTTCAAAGCCCTCTGGAGCAGAAATTTCTTTGACTTTGTATGTTCCAGCATCAACCTTGCCAAAATCGGCAACACCTTTTGCATTTGTTTTTGCTGTTGCCACCTGTTTTCCATTTGAATCGATCAGTGCAAATTCAGCACCCTCTAAGGAATAGCAGCTATTACCATTCGTCAGGGATTCATTGGCAGATTTTTTGATTACCTTTGCTTCGCCCTGCTGCAGCCATGTTACAGTCAGCGATGTAGAGGAAGTATTCGGGAACATCTGGATATAGGTTGTATGCTGTACAGAGTCATCTCCAGTATCAACGATCATTGCCTGAGAATCATTCATGGATGCGCCAAGCTCTCCGGTGGAATAGGTTTTTCCCGGATTCGTGCCGGCCTTCGCAAACAAGAAAAATTTCTGTCCACCATTGATGGTAACATTCTGATTCGTGTACTCTCTGTCGGGAGAATACAGATGGATGTATACACCCTGCGGAATTTTCATTGTTACGCTGTTCATATCATTCGCATTCAGAGTAATATCCGGTGTACGCTGTTTACCATCGGTAGAATCGATGTAAGCAGTAGCCTTTGTTTTACTGAACGCAACTTCCGTACTTTCGATCAAATGTGCTTTTGCAAAATCGAGAATAGGCTTTGCAAGATCAATACCATTCTGTTTTCCCTCTTCGCCAGCCAGCTGCTCATTTCCATTGTACGCATAGTTCAGCGCAAATGTAGTTCGAATAATGGCTTCTTCCTGTCCCATACCAGCAAGAGGACCTTTGCTGAATCCCTGACCGCTCTCTCCATAGTAGAGAACTGTACGGGCAAGGTTGTTATCAAATGGATTAGCAACACCGGAGTTGGTATATCCATTATGATCCGGCGTATGTTTTTCCTGCTGCATACAGAAAGCTCTCTTATTATCGATGATAAAAATCGGAACCGATCTACCACCGTAATGTGCAAATCCCATTGTGCTGATTGTTACTTCTTTGCTTTCAGCTCTGGATCTTGACAGATCAAACAGTGCAATTTCGGATACATCCGGAAGTTTATAGGCTTCTGGACCAGCCGCAGGCTCGTCGGCACCTGGGTCGGTGGATAAAATTGAATTATCAACCGTATCCGTTGTCTCTGCTGCATTTTCCGAAGGATTCGATGTTACTTCGCCTGCCGCATTCGACGCAGATTCATTATCCGCACTCCTCTGGAATGCGATTTCAAGAATCTTGTCTCCTTCCACAGCAATATCATTTGAATACTCCTGTGTTTTTTCCGGCAGATCAACATCATCTGCTCCTGCATCTGTAGTTACTCGATACGTTGCGATATAATTTCCGTCATCGCTCGTGACTTTGGTTTTAACAACAGTACCTTTATCGGCTTCAAGGACAAGATCATAACTATTTTCCGGTTCTGCAGTCGTCACATTGCCGTTTGCATCGGTAATTGTTGTTTTGTCGTTCTCTTTTCGGATTGTCTGCGTATTTTCTTTTCCATCACTACTCTGTGTTGTGACTACAATACTTCCACCGGCATTATCAATCTGGATTGATAATGTACCACGTTCCACTGCTTCCGGAATAATATCCGTAGTTGTGGATGGATCGTTGTCATCATCTGTTGCGGCGCTGACGGTATTTACGCCAACCGAACCGCTACTCATTGCTACCAGCAGTAATCCGGCAGTGACTTTCCGAAGATAGTCCTTCATTTTCTTCATCACGCAATCTCCTTTTCTATATTTTTTTATCCAACCCGGGTGACGAATCCGGAGTCGAATAAGGGATATTTATTTGTCCCTGTATATAGTATTGTAAATCCAACTATTTTTTTTGATCGTTTTTTCAAAAGTGCTTCTGCGGTTGATTTTTTACTATATGCTGTACGCAACGAATGCAAAAAAGAGGGGAATATAGACGATTAAATGATGCGGAGACAGATGGTAGGCATATGTTAGGCAGATGGTAGACAATCTGGAAGCGCAGAATAGAATAGATAAGATAAATACGTATTGTGTATCCGTTCCGGATGACACGAAACACAATATGTATTTATTATACTGCTTTTGTTTAACTATGCTCAGCAAGAAGTCCCCGACTTCTAAAGTGGGGGATGAATTGCGTCCGTTATAAAATATTGAAATACAGAATAAGAAGCGTTATAATAAAATCAGTCGAATAAAAAGAAAGACTGAACATATATGGAATTAGACAATAATGCACATTCAGTATTTTTGCTGCATTACCATCTTGTCCTTGTTGTGAAATACCGCAGGAAGGTATTTGATGAAACGATTTCCGAACGTGCAAAAGAAATCTTTGTGTATATTGCACCGAAGTATAACATTACTTTGCAGGAATGGAATCATGATAAAGATCATGCCCATATTTTGTTTCGGGCGCACCCAAATTCAGAGATCAGTAAATTCATAAATGCATATAAAAGTGCAAGCAGCCGACTCCTGAAAAAAGAATTTCCGCAGATACGGCAGAAACTGTGGAAAGAATGTTTCTGGAGCCAGAGTTTCTGTCTGCTTACAACAGGCGGTGCACCAATAGAAGTCATCAGAAAATATATCGAGTCACAGGGAGAAAAAAGCCGCAAAAGGGGCAGGTCTTATGGCAAACAAAGCATATAAATTCAGGATATATCCGAACAGGGAACAAAAAACACTGTTTGCCAAAACGTTTGGCTGTGTACGGTTCATCTATAATAAAATGCTGGATGATAAAATCAAATATTACGAGAAAACGAAAAAGAAACTGAATAATACCCCGGCGCAGTACAAAAAAGAATTTCCGTGGCTGAAAGAGGTTGACAGTCTGGCACTTGCGAATGCACAGATGAATCTGCAAAAGGCATATAATAACTTCTTCCGGGATCCGAAAGTTGGATTTCCCAATTTCAAATCCAAACACAAAACCCGCGCCTCTTATACAACGAATAACCAGAAAGGCACGGTAGCCCTTGAAAATGGGCGCCTGAAGCTTCCAAAAACAGGGTATGTGAAGATCAAACAGCACAGAGCCATACCAGAAGATTACCGGATCAAATCGGTCACCATCAGTCAAAATCCGGGCGGGGACTATTATGCAAGCGTTCTGTTCGAGTACGAAAACCAAGTACAAAAACAGCCCATGCATCAATTTCTCGGTTTGGATTTTTCCATGCAGGAACTGTACAGGGACAGCGAAGGCAGGGAACCGGAATATCCGGGATATTACAGAAAAGCGGAACAGAAATTAAAGAGGGAACAGCGGAAGCTCTCAAAAATGCAGAAAGGCTCCAAAAACCGTGGAAAGCAGCGGATCCGGGTTGCCAGAATGCATGAGAAAGTGGCAGCCCAGCGCAGAGATTTTTTACACAAACAGTCGAGAAAGATTGCAGATGCATATGATTGCGTCTGTATAGAAGATCTCGATATGAAAGCAATGTCGCAGGCACTGCACTTTGGCAAATCCGTTTTGGATAACGGCTGGGGGATATTTATGAATTTTTTGAAGTATAAAATGGAAGAACGGGGAAAGCAGCTGGTGAAAGTAGGGCGTTTCTTTGCAAGCAGCCAGTTATGCAGTGTATGCGGGTATAAGAATAGCGAAACAAAGGATCTGCGAATCCGTGCATGGATCTGCCCGGAATGCGGTACACACCATGACAGGGATGTCAATGCTGCAGTCAATATCCGGAACGAGGGTATGCGTCTTATGTACAGCCTGCAGTGACAGGAATATAGAAAAAACCGTGGGGCACACGGGGATAGCTCGCTTATGCTTGACACAGTGGTGTCATCGAACGAGGACCGACAATTCGCTTTTAGGCGAAAGGAAGCCACCGCCTCTATAGGCGGTGGAGGATGTCACGTTGTTAATACTGCTTTGTTTGTGGCGTTATTTACGAGCGCTCCACCATCGAGACCTCCACTGTCGAGCGCTCTAATTTCGAGAACTTCATTTTCGAGACCTCGATTTTTCTTATCTATTTTTCGCTCATAAAGATCGATCTACTTTTCTGCGAAAAAAGGACCATGGAATTTCCATGATCCCTCTTAACATTTATCTGCGATACTACATATCTTCGATATGTCGAAAACGAGACTATCGAAAATAGATATGATGGAAAGCGACAAGACGATAATAGACGTATCGATTTTAGTCTTATCGACAGTGGGTACTGCAACAATAACAGACTTAACAATAACAGGTTAAACAATAACAGTATGAAAATAATTATTGTGCATCCGTTCCGGATGACACGAAGCACGAATCACGGATCGTCAGTCAGCCTCAAAGAGAGAAAAAGGACAAATCAGCGACTAGAAATATCAATTTTTAGTAGCTCCACAACCACTGCACTTATATCCAGTCAATCTCTGCTCGGTTCTGGCTTGCTCGTCTACAACGGTTTCATCATATGCTTCGCTAACCAATCTCTGTTCATCATATGCTTCCTGATCCGTAACCGTGGTGCTTCCAACGCAAACTTTTTGTGAACTATAACTATGATCCGTAACAGCCGAATGATCTCCTACAGCTTCGATTGCATCTGGGCCATATCCAAAATCTTCCCCGCACACATTGCATACCTGATGATATTCATACACTGGTTCCTCATGGGTAATCGCGTCATGGTGAACCGTCTGATATACCGCATCGTGATGGACGGTATGGGTTTTCGCCGGGATGTTTACGATCGTATACTGCTCAACCCAATTATGTTCATGAGGAGCCTTAGTTGGAGCAGGTGTGGCGGTTGGGGCTTTGGTTGGCGCAGGCGTTGATGTTGAAGAAGATTTCGGGACACTCTTGGTCGGGGTTGGGGTCGTCTTAGTGCTTGTACTGGTATTCTTTTGGGACTCCGTATCATTTTTGACTTCTTCCTTTGACTTATCCGTAGGTGTAGGCGTTGTTTTCTTTGTATCTTCTTTCTTTTCGGAAGTATTTGATTCCTGCTTTTTGTCAAAAGTCGCTGGTTCGTTTGAAAACTCTTTTCCCGAATCAGCCGAAACTGATGTAGTTCCCTTTTTTTTACAGGACTCCGGAATTTCTGTCTTTTCTTCAACCTCAGTTCCATCGCTCTTTTTGCAGATCTCATCTTTGGACCCAATTACTACCGTATCTTTATCAGCCAGCTTTTCGGCTTCTGTTTCGGAAACAACAGATACTTTCTGGGTAATGGTAATAACAGGGTTTGTATTGGTGGTATATTTGGCTCCTCCCGGGGTTGCCTTCGGGTTTTCTTTTGAGGACAAATATTCAGCCAGCTTCTCTGCATTTATCTCTACTTCATATTTTACTTCATATTCCCCAACTTTTTCCAAATCAATCCCTGAACCACTGGCAGAAATGGAATTTACAATATCCTTATCATAACAAATTCCATGCAGCAGGTTTGGAGAATCAGCGCTTTGTAAAATATACAGATCATGAATTCCAGATACTGCATCTTTGATATCTTCCTCAGTATAATTATCCTCAGTGATAATATCTTCAGAGGAATCCACAACGGAATGGCTTTCTTTTACAATGGAAGAACTGGAAACACTCTGGGATTCAGAATTACCTGTTTCTGGAGCAGTCTGTGTTTTCGGAGTCCCGCATCCTCCCAATCCGGTACTCAATAATCCTGTCATAACCAATAAGGACATTTGCGTTCGTTTTCTCATAAAAAGATCTCCTTTCTTTTCTTAAGGATGTATTTCGGTTATATATGGTATTCCAAAAAAGATTTCTATTGCGTTTTCACGTATATGAAAAAATTGGGATATCTCGGGTAACCCAAACTGTTCTTTATTATACCGCGGCTACAACGGAACTACAATCATCTTATTGTTTTATAGTACAAGATAAGACTATTATTGTATCGTAAGGGACGATAATTGAATCACTTGGGACAATAAAGCAGATAATTATTTGAAATTTGCTAATGAATTTCATGTACCAGATCTCAAAAATGACCTTTTACGGTCCGCAGATAATCCCAGGTAACAAAATTAGGGAAAAATATAGGCCAGAGGTCGCTAAATAATGCTTTCGTGTTGGAAAGTGGTAGGATAATATATTTTTTTAGGCTATTTTTACTGGATTTTTCTTATTTTTTTGGCATATTTAGAGGGAGTCCTATATTATCCCTAATAAACAAGGTCTTTCAAAAACGTCTATAGATAAAGCAAATTCTTGCTTCAGTTCTAAATTCAAAAAAATGGTCTAATATAAGACTATTGTATTATTTTAGACTATAGTTTTTAGTAGGACTATAATCAAAGGCAAAAAAAACAACCTGGGAGATTTCCCAGGCTGTCATGTATTTCACTTAATTGCGTTTTGCTTCCATGCAAACATCATTCCCAGCGTAGCCATCTGGTGGCAAATCCTCCTCAAAGATTTTCTAAGCGCATATACGCCTACATGCACGATCAAATTCAAATGTAGCAGCAGCAAGCATATCTACGCCAAATTGCCATTTTTCTGTTTGGATTCCACGATACTTCTGCCACAAAGCTTCCAAGCCATCATATGCCATCTTACAAAACGATTCACTGGATTGGCAGCTCGTGAGTACCCGTCCAAGCATGTTCCGGAATAAAACATAATATTCCTTAAAAAAGTCAACATACTGTTCCAGGCTAATTGTCCTCCATGTTTTCTGCTCCGTTACTCGCCCAAGTGCAAATAACAGATCAAAGGAGAAGTCTCCCGGGTAGAACTGGATAAACTTCTCTGAATATTGGGAGAATAAAGCATTTGAATCTTCGGAAGCATACATTTCACGAAAAAATTTGTTAAAATCCTGAAACAGATTGAAATAAAAACTTCCTTTTGAAAAATTGTAACAATCCATAAAATTCCTCCAATCATTCATGAATACATTTTTCGTAAAGAATCACAATTGAGTAACCGATCACCATGATCAAGATAGCTTTAAAGATCTTATCCGCCTCAATAGCTACGGTAATCCACCACATAACGAAAAACGCACCCAAGATTCCTAATAATTCCAAAATATCATCCTTGTTTTCTTCGATGTATCTTTCGAACCGTACACCTAACCAATATCCAATTTCTCCTAAAGTATCCAATGTTTCATTGAATTTTTTATTGAATTTTTTCATTAAAGTCGTCCTCTCTTTGACAAAATGTATTTCAGATCTTATAGGTTTCGATACTCCTTTCATCGTTTATTTGATCTGATATTCATAGAATTAGAAAGGCGAAAAAAAATAAGCGAAACCTTTTACAGTCTCGCTTATTTGGATATCCATTATAAATAATCTCTTAACAATGCTTTTCTTCGCGGAGAACGCATTTTCATGAGGGCTTTTGCCTCGATCTGACGGATTCGTTCTCTGGTGACGTTCATTTTCGAGCCAATTTTCTCTAATGTCTGTGGCTTTTCGCCGTTAAGACCATATCGCATTTCCAACACGGCTCTCTCACGCTCTGTTAAACTATCCATTGCTTTTTCCAATGCATCACACAACGATGAATAGACAGCGGATTTTTCTGGATTTGACTGCATATTCGTAGCTGGGACAAAATCTCCGATCGAAGTATCTTCCTCCTCACCAATTGGTAAATCCAAGGATGCCGGCTGTTGCTGATAACTTCTTAACGCAGCTAGGGCCTCTTCGGAAATTCCAAGAGCTTTTGCAATTTCGCTCTCTTTTGGATCTCGCTGCAGTTCCTGTCTCAATTTAATTTCCATCCTGCGAGCTTGATTAAATTTATCAAAGAGATGGACCGGAATACGAATTGTACGACTGTCATTACAGATAGACCGTGTAATCGCCTGTCGAATCCACCAAGTCGCATAAGTGGAAAACTTATATCCCTTCCTGTAATCAAAGCGGGTGACCGCATTCATGAGTCCCATATTTCCTTCCTGAATCAGATCCATAATGGAAAGATTCGAACCTCCAACATAGCGTTTAGCAACACTTATGACCAGACGTAAATTAGAACGAATAATCCTATCCCTTGCTTCAGCGTCTCCGGCCTCATACCTTTTAAAAAGTTCCTGCTCTTCTTCCAGACTCAAAAGAGGATCATTTCCAAGTTCGTTCAGGTACATCTTAACGGAATCAGTGCAATCTAAATCAAAATCGTCCTCTAATAAAGTATCATCAGAAGAAGCATTTTCCTGCTCCACAAGCTTAAAGTAAATAACCTCGGCCTGTTTTTCATCAATTCCCTCTTTGATACAGCTTTTCCTAAACTGTTCAAAAGAAGACTGTTCTTCATAGATCTTCTGTAATCTTGAGGCGATTACCATATTTTCCTTCGTTTCCATAATTTCTTACCACTCTTCCGTTTCAAATTTTGTCTGTTTGCTATCCCTGTCCAGTACAATTGCTGCACGGAATTTATTTCCTTTTTTCGACACAAAAGAAATATAATTAGCCGTTCGGCCATCAACAAGGATCTGACGAACCTCATCTTCTGTCAACTCGTGTTTGCAAACGTTTGTTCCCAAATGAAAGCCGCATCCGGAACGATCTGGGCAAGCATATCCCCAATCATACTTTTTCAACGACTTGTTGCAGAATGGACAGGTTAATTCAGTTTCTTCTGCTGGTGGAAAGTAGAATTTTACCTTTCCGGATTCACGATCAACGATCAGCCGTGCATTAAATTTTTTCTTTTCTTTTGACACAAACCCTTTAATTGTCTGGGTCTGTCCATTTTTGAATAAAGAGTCCAGATCTGCAGCTTTTAATGTTACTCCGCAAACCTTTTTGGGAACTTTAAAATCACAGGTTTTTTCTTTATGACCGGAACAGCCATACATATTCAAATATTCTTCCATTCTCTTGCCGCATATAGGGCATGTATAATCTGTCATTTTTCCTTCTTTCCCAGCGCCCAAAATAGGATTTATAGGGGCTGTTATAACTTGATTTGTCCAGCTTCGAACAGATGCTTGTAAGTCACTTAGAAAAGATTCATAAGAATCCATTCCATTTTCTATATCATCAAGCCGTTTTTCCCAGCGTGCTGTCATAACGGCCGATTTTAGCTCTTGAACAGGAAAACATGCAATCAAATTTATTCCTTTCGTAGTTGAAATGATTGTCTTGCCTTTCTTTTCTATGTATTGTCTATCTTCCAGCGTCTGGACGATAGATGCCTGTGAGGAAGGTCTTCCTAATCCTAGCGGACGTTCCCCGGGTTTCCCAGCCATGAGCCTGCGCAACTCTTCATCCTCTAATGTTTTTCCACAATTGATCATTGCGTTCAGCAGAGTTGCGTCTGTATAATGTTTAGGCGGTTCCGTTTCTTTTTTTAACGCTTCGAAATCAGCGGTAACTATCTCACCATTCTTAACATTTGGGATAATTTTATCTTTTGGAACACCAAGAACAGCTAAAAAGCCTGCCGACACCAACGTCATTCCTGTTGTTTCAAATACTTCATTCTCAACAACTGTCTGAAATTTTGTTTTGTTAAATACCGCATCCGGGAACAGCATGCAGATTACAGACCTCGCAATTAAGTCATATAGTTTTCCTTCATCACCAGTAGGCATTCCCGCTTTGGGGGTTGGTACAATAGCATAATGGCTGGAAACTTTATGACTATCGAAATAATGTCTGTCTAAGGGATCTACTCTTCTTCCAGTGTTGTACTCAGAATACACTGTAAGAGACATCAAATGGTCGATGGTCCGCTGCATTTCTTCCCCCATATCATCTGGCAGATAGACGGAATCTGTACGTGGATATGTTATATATCCGTTTTCATACAACTTCTGTGCCAACGAAAGTGTCTTAGACAGTGAAAATCCATATTTTTTATTGGCATCCATCTGCAGTGTGGACAGATCGTACAAATATGGCTTTTTCTTTTTGATCTGCTCCGTGTGCAGATTGGATATCACACCAACATGTGAGCCATTCTGCAGCTTACTTAATAATTCATGTACTTCCTGAGCGTTTGGGATTTTTTGTGATACATGGGTTCCGATATATTGGATTCCCTTTTGTGTCGCAAATTTTCCCTGAAGGACAAAATAAGGGGTTGGCTTAAAATCATGTATCTCATTTTCCCGTTGCACAATCATATTCAGGACCGCTGTTTGTACACGCCCAATTGACAGTACCCCATTGTTCGGATATTTAAGTGTACAGGCGACTGTAAGATTCATTCCAACGATGAAATCTCCTGTTGAACGCGCTCTTCCGGACTCAATAACAGATAACCGATCTGTACTGCTAACCAGATTTTCAGGTAAAAAAGCCTTTTGAAAAGATTCCTGGGACTGTTCATGAAAGATAGCCCGCGAGTATGGAGTTTTACACTGCATATAGCGATACAAATAATCCATAATCAAATCACCTTCACGATCACTATCTGTCGCACAGATAATATGATTTGCTTTATTGAAGATGTTTTTTATGACGTTGTACTGTTTCGTATTGTTGCCAAGCAATTTAAGCTCATAATGGTCTGGAATATATGGTAACGGAATATTTTTCCAATTCTGATACCGTATATCAATGTCCGGAAGTTCCTTGAGCGTACACATATGCCCATATCCCCAAGTAACATAAGCTTCCTGCCCCTGATAGCGGATTTTAAAATATCCATTTTTAGTCCGTTGGGCCTTGATCTGACGTTCGTATTTTTCCAATTGGCTGAATGTTACCACTACACCATTTTCCAACGGAATCCCGAATAATGCCGCCGCGATTTTAGTACCCATATCTGGTTTTTCTGCATAAATCGCAATCATTTTGTTTCCTCCGTTTCCAAAGAATCAACCAAAACCAATTTTTCACATAAAAATTTACGAACCATTTTCCGAGCTTCTTTATTTTCTTCTGTTGTGATGCCAGTAACATCGATCCAGATCAGAAAATCAATATATTTTGCTGGATCTTTTTCAATGTATTCTGAAAAATCCCACAAAGTCGGAGCGTAATCTTCTGCTTGAAACCTCATGATTCGAAATTTTTCGCACATTTTATCGTAATCTTCATACGTGCAAACAATTTTTGACATTTTACACCTCCCTATTAGAATGAGAAATTCAAAGGAAAATAGCTATTTCCTTAATTTAGAATTACAAAATTTATCAAATTCCAATTTTCACGTACGAAAAAAAAGCACTAACAATCAAATCGACTGTTAGCGCTTTGCCTTAATTAATAAAACCAGTGATAGATTTCTTTCCACGAAATCCCCACTTATCTTTTTTGTTTGCTTCTACATTTGATTGAAGTGCATCTTTTATCTCATCTTCGGATTTTGCAGTTACACTATTTTTCAGCCTATTCCAAGAGTCAGATGCCGCATCTGTAATCGCATTGACTTTTCGTGTAATCTTACCGCTGGCATTGGTGGCCTGTTTAATTTGTTTTAGCTGATTCTTAGCTGCCTGTTTATCTGATCCGGCAAATAACACAGACGAATCAGTATCTACAATCTTTAATAGCTCTTTTTGGGTTTTCTGAGTCAAATCGGTATTCAGATTGTTATAAGTGTCCTGATTGGCTTCTGTCGCCTCGTCGAATAAATCTTTCTGGGTTTTCTGCGCTTCCTGTCCGCCGCTATTCATTTTACTCAATTCTGAATATGATTTTATGGAATACGAATCGGGTCCAGAAGCTGCCTTTTGAAAAATCCATTGTGTATTGATGCTATCTTTGACACTGGAAACACCGGAGCTTGCCAATGCATCTTTATAAATATCACTCACATTAGAGGCGGCACTGCTGACCAGATGTGACATATCATAGCCTTCTGGCAAGGTCGGCGTTGATAAGGATAAGCCTTTCGTTACATCTCCAAATTGGCTTTGAAAGAGTTGCATGCTATTTCCGGATTGCCCGCTTGCATCCACATAATCACTATACGTATTCATGCATTGCGAAGCCAGAGAAATATACTGCGCATTTGTGACTGAACTGTCATAGCCACTTGTGATGTCTACATCCGATAAATCATATAGATTCTCGGTTGGAAATGTAATTTCATAATTTTGAGCATAATACTCAGCGAGATCAAGCTGTTCCGTTGAAGCCATCTGATTCTGAACCTGTTGATACATTGACTGAAAATCGTCCGTATCCACAATAGCATCCATATACTTCGCCTTTAATGTTTGCAATGTTTGTGCTATTCCAGTGCTATCCACACTTGATACACTAGCAGAAGCTTCTTGGTCAAGTGCATACACATTAGAGGTTTGCAACATCGTTGCAATAATTAACACAGAAGGCAATATTCTTGTACTTTTCATAAGTTTTCCCCTTTCCTAAACTGCTATACCGCGGCTAATACTTTTCGATTATAGTATTATAAATCAATCACATTATAATTTAGGGATTCCCGGCGGCAATAGCCGTTTGTGCTGCTGTATATTTTGACATGGAATCAATGATATTTTGATGCAACGCCAAATATTTGTACGCGAGTGTGGTAACATCTCCACTATTTTCACGAGCCATGTCTAAAATCTCCTGAAGATGTGTCAATGTCTCCTCAACACCTTCACAAGCATATTTCTGATTATATGTATATGACCCCGTTCTTACAGGATGAATTTCCTTTTCCTGCTGATAGCTAACCTGGATTGCGCTCAACTGGTTTTGTAACAAACTGACATGATTTAAGAAATCGTCCTCAGAAATGCTTTCAGCAATATAGAGTGAAAAAATATCATCCATTTCGCCCGTATATACAGATAAGTCATCAATATAGTCGCTTTGCCGTTCATACCATTGTTTTCCAGTATATTGTTTCTGGTATTTTTGAAAACTTTTAAATGCAAAAATCGAAAAGATGCTTAATGTGATTAGTGTAACACATAAAATAATTTTCTTTTTCGTCATTACTTAAATTTCCTTTCTGTCGTACGTGAATTCGTTTTTTATTTTTTGTTTTCTAATACTATAAGTTGAAGGGAAAAAACGAAGGAGGTTTCATAAACTATGAATTATGCACTTTTTGTTGAGTATGAAGGCATTTTATTAGGGAATACTCAAAAATTTTCTCAATTATCCCTAACCCGTTTGCGCGAAAAGACTACAGCAAAACAAATTTTACGTTTCATCTTTGAAGAGCTTTTAGAATGGACTCCAGAACAGGTCCGTGACTATTTAACCCCTCAGATAGCCGAAAAGTTGCATTTAACCAGAATTGTTCATCAAATCGACTTTCCATCCGAATGCAATCCAGAGACAGATCTTTTCTACTTAGCTGCTTTTGTGTATCCAGAACGGATTCGTATTTCCAAACGGAAGCAGGTTTTATTTGTCTACGAAAAAGTATTACAGGGAAAACTCAAAAAATTTCCCAAAAATTTTTTCCTATCTGGCGACGCAGAATACAATTTGGAAATTTGCCTTGCCTATGCGTTAAATCACTTTGGAAACTTTCATTCAGTGGAAGAACTATATGGTTTTTTCGCAGACAAACGCAAATTCTGCCATTTTGCCAAAGAACACAAATTAATAGAGCCTATTCGTAATCTATACGAAAATCCCGTAGAACTTCTTCATAATACACTTCCTAGTGAAATGCAGAACGACTTTTTCTATGAATATTATTCGTACCAATACAGTTTGAATAGTGGAACATAACGGAGGAAATATATGATCATTCATCTCAAGGACACGGCTATACAGCTTAATCCAAGTGAAGTGCGGGCAGCCAAAAAGTTAATTTCTCGTTTCATCACTTCTGTAAGTTCGGCATCAAAACGCACAGGCCAAATTTCCTTTTACTTTACGGTCCTGATTATTATGCATATGATGTCTCAACAACTTTTGGAAACATTCGACCCAAAAGATTTACAGGAAATCATGAAAAAGTACCAAAAATAATGCTACACGGCTTTTAACGTTAGAAACATGTTCTGATGGATAGCTATAGTAGAGAAAAGCTCCCTAATTTAAGCGTAGGGAGCTTTTCTTTTACTATCCATTTACAGAAAACCAGATGGCATGTAAATCAGCATTGCGGACATATTGTCAGGATATTTAACAATATTTTTAGCTGCATTAACAAGTGCATTGGTAGCTTCCGTCCCCTCCGGTGGCGAATTTAGGATGATCTCAGACATTGCATCCGGGCGCAATGCATAATGGATTCCATCTGTAGTCATCAATACCAAATCCTGCTCCTGCAATTTTCCGGAAATTGTGTCAATCCGCGGGTTAATGATCTTTCCAATTCCACTGGTTAGCTTTAATCTTCCGTCATGCACATAATATGTCTCGCTATCAATCTTCCCTTCCTGTAATAGTTCGTACGCTTGCGTATGATCATGAGTAATCAGATTGACTTTTCCATTGCGGATAATATACAGCCTGGTATTACCGCTATGTCCAATTGCTATTTTGCGGTCCGGCAAAAACAAGCAGCATGTTACACTTGCCGAATAACCGGAAAACAATTCTTCATTTCCCATTTGAAATGCTCCCAAAATCCGATTCGCATCATTCATAGCCTTTTCGAGGAAAAATTTCGGATACTTTATTAGCAAATCCGGTTTTTCCCCAAACGAATCCTTAATGTTTTCAATTATGTCCATAGCAACAATAGATGCTGGTTGCGGTCGCTGCGGCATAGAACCTGTTCCATCCGCAACGATGCACAACAATGTTTCCTCATCAAGCTCGCAGAATTGCACAAAATCCTCCTGCTGCTCTCGTCCAACCCCAATGTCTGATGTCGCACCACATATATATTTTGGCATATTAAGAATCCCCTTTTACATTTTTCGAGTCATTCATTTTTTCTTCGAGATGTAAAAGATGTTTCTTCTTTCGAGTAAAGTGTAAAAACATGCCTGTAAGAACTGCAATTCCACAGCCGATAATCACAAGTAATATTAATAATACTTGTATTCCTCTGTTTTCATTTACCGTTTCTTCTACAGCATCTTTTACTTTCTCTGGGCTTGTCTTTTCAATTTTTTCTGCCGGGGCTGTTGTAACTCTTGCAGCGTTGGCAGAAGAACTTTCAGTCTTTTCAGAAGTTTGCTTATTCGAAAAATCATCTGTAACTGCAGTTTCCTGTACCGCAGTAGCAGCAGTCGGACGCAATTTATCCACAATATCGTTTGTTTCCTGCTTCTTTTCAGCTTTTAACGTATCACCCGATGTTGTATTTGAAACTGATACATTTGGTGTGAGTGGCTTCAGGTTTGCAGCCTCTTTTTTGACAGAATCACTTTCGCTTGGTACTGTTGTTGGTTCCGGCGTAATCGTTGGTGTTGGTATCGGTGTAGTTGTCGGGTTTGGGGAAGGTCCCGGAGCCTGTGTCGGAGTCTGTGTTGGTTCCGGCTCTGGCTCTGGTGTTACCGTTGGCTCAATTGTCGGCTCTGGTGTTGGAGCCGGCGGGGTAACAACCTTCTGTAAGGTCAACTTTTGAATGTTAGATTCTACCGTTTGGACAAGATTATTTGCATAATATCCATTTGCAACAGCTTTGATTTCAATCTCTTTTTCAGAAGAAGTTTGATTGCTTGCAGTGATTACCATATCTCTGCTTTGCGAAAACGTGCCATCTTTTGTATATACGACCATTTGAAAAGAACCTATTTTATCGTATAAAAAAATGGTTTTGTTCAAGATACTGGGATGTTGACCATTAATTGTAATCAAACGTTCTACGGAGTTTCCCTCTGAATCAACAAATTCCGGGACACGTATTGTTTCCACTGTCAAATCAGATGGAATATAAAAATCTACCACATAACCCGTGACAGATGTTGTCGCTGTTGTATTCATATTATTAAATGTAAGCTGTACATCATCCTGTCCAGGAATTATTGTGGCTGAACTGGAAACTTTTGGACTTTCCATCTGATATTCACAAATAAGCTGTATCTTTTGAGAGGCTTCTGTTTTTACTTCCTGATCATCACCATAGACCGCTTTTACGTATGCCTGGATCAAAACATCCTCACTTTTTGCATCCTGTTGAATGTTTTTTAATAACAGTGACAAACTTTTTGTTTGTTTGAAGTCATATGCAGGACTATTGTTGTCTTCATCTTGACTATTGTCGTCTTCAATCAAACTATTATTGTCCTTTTCGAGACAAATTTGTAACAGAACTTCGGAATCAGAGGTAATGATTCCTTCCGTATATTCTTTCCCATCAACAAATAGTGTACTTGTTGCATGTTCAAATTCTGGAAGATCAATCTGCTCAATTTCTGTTCCTTTTGGGATGATCAGTTGACATTCATAGCTGGAAAGTTCTGCTGTTCCGGTTCCAGCCAAACCATCCAATGTCACCTTGGCTGTTTGACCGTAAGAAAGCTTGTCCTGCTCTGTTTTCCATACTGGTGTTTCAATTTTATAACTCGTTTTCAAAACCGTTGCTGAGACTGTTTCGTCTACCTTTGATGTGAAGTTCTCCCCGTCTTCTGATTCCCGAATAGTCCCTTTTAATTCTACAGTATCAGACGCTTGTGACATATCAATGTCGCCATCAATTACCATCCCTGACATTGAAGCATCTGAATTTGCAATTTCACCTGCCGGCTGCAATTTGATGCTTGAAATTTCTCCATAATCAGAAAGTTCGACTTGAGCGTTTTCGGTCGTTTGAAGCTGATATTCCATTCCATCATCTTTAAGAATCGAAACAACGACATCTCCATCGTAGCTTTTCCAATCTCCAACGACTAATTTCTTAGCCACGAAAGCGTTATCCCACGACGTTTCGACCTGCGTAAATTTTTGATCGTTCCCATCTGATTGATAATCATATTGATATGATTGATCTAACGCTTCGTCGCTTATTATCTCTGTCTTCTGCATAATCTGCAAATTTGGCGTGAGATCCGCATTGGCCCCTGCCGGAACAGTTATTAGTCCAGAAGCCAAACTGACTGCCGTTATTGATGCTATTTTGCGTGCAATTTTTTTCTGCATTTTAACTCCTTTCTAGTATTCCTCTGTTGAGTGATCACGCCTGCCATTCAGATACCTGCGGTCCGCCGTAATCTTCTTAGAAACAGGTTCTGACTTGAACTGATATTTTTTCTTTTTTCTTCGAACTTTTAAGTATGCCACTAACGGAGACACAATTCCCAGCATAAGACCTGCCGCGCCAGCCGCAATCAAAGTTGAAAAATCATTCAAATCAATCACTCCTTTTCCATTCGCTGATTCAATGTATCTACGGAAACAGGGGTTAATACCAGCTCCCCGTTTTTAAGATATATAACCGACATAGTTTTTTTCCCATTTGTATAGTCGTATATAAGCCCCTGTTTTCTTTTGATACGAACATCTTTCCGCACAGCATTACTATCATATGCTATGTATAATTTGATGTTATCTTTTGGAATATAACAATCTTTTGATACCTTAATGTTTTGCATACCAGTTCCTCCTTTCTATTCCGATATATATAGTATTGAAAATTGTTCTCAAAATTAGATACAAAACTGGACCAGACAATGCTGGCCCAGTTCTATTTTAGTCATCCTTTTTAGGATAATGATATGCAGAATCTTCTTTTTCACGAGCATGTTTCACATGAGCTTCTGAATTCTTTCCTTCTGTCATACATATAAAATCAGTATATGGTTCCCGGCGTGTAAAACGGTTATGTATTGATCCTCGCTTATTTCGGTATCCCTTTTCTTTTTGTTTTCGCTTTTCCATTCTACATTTTTCAAAATGAATATTAAATCGTTTCGCATCTGCAATTATTTTTATAGAGATTCCTGCGCCAATAAAGAAAAACACTAGAAACACAAGTACAAAGAGAATCTGAATCATCATAAATATCGCCTCCACTCGTCTGCATCCAAACTATCATCCACCTCTGGCTCTATGGATCTTTCAGGGATATCTTCCGATAAAACAGGATCTGTATCCATAGTCTCTTGGGCATCTCTATCATCATCCGCCGTGCTTTTGACTTCCGCTTCCATTAAATCAATTGCTGATTTCAGGCTATCTACGGAAAAACTGGAGCCAACAATATCCGATAACGCGGTATCCGGAACATCTGTTCCTATATTTTCCGCATGCTCAATAGCCTGAACATAGGAATCCAAATCATTGCTCATTTGATCTAAAAACTGGTTTGGTTCATAAAAGTCCAGTTTCTGCTGTGCATCTACGGATGATGATTGCGACATATCTACCCTATCTACTGAATCTGTCACACCAGAATCCAGATCCATAAAGCCTTCATATGGATCTGGTTGCTCAAACGGTTCTTCTGGAGATGCATATCGGTCGCTTGCCAACTCATATAAATGATCGACATGTTCTGCAGAAAGTCCATTTTGCTGTAATTTTTCAGCCATCGTATCCATATTATCCATTGGCTTACCGTCCAAATCAGTAACCTCATATACGAGATCTGCACTCGATTCAGCAGCTTCGGAATACGGCGTATCTGAATTATAATGATCTGTGATTGCATCCGCGGCTGCGTTTACAATATCCATATATCCAAGATTTTCATCTGAAAAAACGTCTTCTATTGCTTGTGAAAGGACATCATCTAATGCATTTGCCGCATTAAGACAGTCAGAAAATTGTGCTTTGTACTCTTCATGGAAACTATTTGCATTTTCAGATCCTATCGTTGGGCTTTCCGCCTGTGATTCCCCACGTTCTAATGTTGCATCATCAGTTGTTGGTTCAAACGTGTCATTTTTAGCATCCGCCGTTGAAAATGAATCACTATCTGAATGATCTTCACCAACACTCCCTATTAACAGTTCCTCCTGTCTATCTTGAACATCCAGGCTTTCTGGCATTGCACCAGAATCAGATTCTGGCTCATCTCTTGACTGACTTATTTCGAAATCTGCTGTCACATCCTCATCCGCGCTGCTTATTTCAGCAGTTTCCAATACATCAGATTCCGGGATTTCATGAACTTCTTCACCGTTCACTACGGATTCGCTATTATCCTTTGAATTTGCAGCCTCGGTCATATTGTCCTGATCGTTATCCTGACTTTCCATTCTGGTCTGCTCCGCAACCATAGCATCGTCTTTTGTGTCCTGATTCTCACGCTCAATCGCATCTTTTAAATCCATATGCTGCTCCTCTTCTGCTTTCTTTTCATCCGCTAAAGCTCCAGATTCTTCTGAATTTTTCGAGTCCATACCATCAGCAGCTTGATTCTCCGTCGTAACGCCTCCCTGCGCTCCTCCGCTTACCATTGAGGAAGTATCAACGGGATTTTCCTCGGGCTTTTCAACTGCAGGGACTGTTTCGTAAGCAACTTTTGCATGAGGATCACGATCAATCGTTTTCTCAATATTGCGAAAATACGGGCGAAATATCGTAGATGCAAAAAAGTTTCCTACCTTTTCCCAAGCACTAAGATCATATTTAGTGCCATATGTATAGGACTTTCCGTTTTCGGTTTCATATTTTTCAAGCCCCTCTTGTCCACCCGAAAGAATTCTTTGCTCAAGACTGGTATAGTAGTTCGTTTTATAATACTCCTGCCGATCCATTCTTAAGTCATTATTGGATATATAATTCTTAATAACCTGATCCTTTCCATAGGCTGCACCAAGGTCAAGTGCCTTTTTAGCACAAAAATCATATTGCATTTTGTAATCTTGGTAAAAAGTATTGCTTCGGAGTAAACGGGAATCTCCAATTCGATCCTGCATTCCCTCCATTTTCCCTTGCAATTCTTTTAGCCCGGACAAATACGGCTTTATTTTTTCGAACGTTTCCTGAATCAAATTTCCTTTTTCTACTTCAATACTTGTTCCTTTGGACGATGCTATTTTCTCTGCCTGAACTTCTAACGCTTCAACTTTCTCTTGCGTCAAATGTAATTGACCTTCCAAATTCACCTCAGCCCGCGTCATCAGATTATACTGTCTGTTTTTTTCTATGCCAGATTCACTCTTTTCGGAGTCCGCCGTGGAATTTTCTGGTGTATTTTTTTCAACTTTATCCATGGTGTTTTCTTTTAAGTCCATGAATTTTTCTTTGATTTCGTCAAATGTATACGATTTTTCGGATTTTAGTATATCGTCAATTATCGGGCGATAACGTTCCACCGGATGCCCAATAACATCCATATCCTTACGAATGTAATCGTATTGATTTGCTGATTTACTTCCCAGAAAATCTCTTCTTACAGACTCTAAAATATCTGCCATTGTAGTATTCCCGCTCTCCGGAAGTGTATATCGCAGCGCATTCCAGGCATTGGTATAATCAACGCCGACCTCTCTTCCAATTAGCGGGGCATTCGAAGAGACGGGAATATGTCCATTGCTGACATCTGTCGTTATCTTGTTTTCTGATTCTTTGTAGTAGTATGTTGGCGCATCAATCTGCATATAGGTGTTGCCGTCTTCACGCTCTGTATAATAGTGCATTACATTTCTGGTTGTATCATGATAGTCATAACTGATACGATAGCCAAAACTGGTATATATACCACCGTCATCACCAATATGAAGCTTATACGCAGAATCTGTCTGCCGTTCGTTATAAGCATCTACCTTTTCTTGTACTTCCAGCTTGTCCACATCGCGTAAAGAGTCTTTCAATGCAGAAGCATAATCTCTCATATCACATCCCATGGGGAAACGAGCCTCAAAGTATAAATATTCCCGCAAAGTCTGCATCGGACCATGATCCGCCAAAAATTGTCCCATATCTCTTTTTGAAAAAGCATCCTGTTTGGTTGCACTTGATATAATTGCATCGCACAAGTCAAGATATTTTTCAGCTCTTTCTATCGTTGGCTGCACTCTCTCCACATCCGCGCAATCTTTTTTATATGCCGCGTATTCTTCTCTCAATTCGCCAAAGGCTGCAACTGCCTTTTCTGCATCTTCAAAACGCCCAAAATCAAGACTGTCAATGATATTGTTTCCTTGATTTGTATAACGCTCTTGAAAATCATGGATTCGATCTAGCTTTGTGTTTCGATATTCGGTCAGTTTATCACGGATATCCATAGTTTGATTTCTCTGATCCAGATAGAAATCAAATTTTTTCTCCATGTTTCCGCCGAGCATAACACTCTCTTTTATTTCATCGACCGCATTATTAACAATATCTCTAACCGCTGCTGCAAATTTTGTTTCTACAATTTTTTCAACGGCAGAAACTGCTTCCTGATAATCATGCACGGCCAAAGCATATTCTTTCTGCTTTTCCGGAGATAACTCTTCAATAGCCTTATCTCCATCTGCTTTTGCAGAATCCACGAGTGTTTTTGACTCCTCTAATAGTTCCTGTATTTTCTGATAATTTTCATAGCCTTTATACATAGGCGTTTGTTTGAATTGGTCCAGCCGCTCTGGTGATCCTTTTTCTAACCGTTCTATCCTAGCCTTTACATCATTTGCAAACCAATTTTTTCGATGTGATAAGCTTAGGCGATCAAACGGAACCATCTTCTCAGGAGCATCATTTCCAGTAACAATTCTGATTTTGTGCGAACTTGATACCTGATCCTGACCGATTGAATACACATACACACCATCTGCCCGGATAGCATATTGAGCATTGATATGTTCTTTTTCCCCATCCTTTTTCGTGATGTCGCCATCAAGATAAATACGGTCTGTAATACCGAACTTTACGCCTTCTATTGAGATATAATTTCCGTATTGAGTAGACACGGACATACGATCTATAGTGGCATCTTGATAGGATTCTCCCAAGAGGTTTCGAATCGTTGCATTATCCACATGGATTGGAATTGTCTTACGTGTCATATCAATTCCATCCACTATGCCATAATAAGGATTGGACGCTCGTATTTCTTTTACTTCATCTGCATCCATATTCTTCCGAACTTCTGGAGGGAAAAAATTAAATAACGAATTGTAAGTCGGTAACTCTTCTCTTGCTGGCAGCGCGTACATATCGACGGGAGCTGGATCTGCTGTTTTAAAATATCCGATGTCTTCCAGCTTATTATACATAGAATCTATATCATATTCTTTTCCAGCTTTGTCCCGTATAATGGGAGATCCATCTCTATTTCCATCTAAGGAGAAATCTTCCTGCCCGTTTGTGCCATGCATATGCCAAGTCAGCGATCCCATTCCGCGCAAACCACGTTCCATTGTTACCGCCGATATAGTTGCTTTGGCTGACGCTTTTTCCATAGTCTGCATATGATCTAACTGCGTGTATTCATCTGAAGTAACACGATTGGAAAGCGACACATCTGCAACGCCAATCCGGGAGGCTTCTTCTTGTAACTGTTCGATATTCAAGACTCCATGGTTCGCTTCATATGCCGTTATTTCATGCGTATCAGGATCTCGTGTCAAAATAAATGTCTCTGTTTCATGATTTCCACGAATTGTCCATGTAATTGACGCATTTTCATCAAAATCAACTCCATTCGGCTGAATCTTATCATCAAAAAGGAAATTCACTTCCATACGCAGACGCGCAGGATTATCTGCTGCTGCATCAAGAATACGATTAATTCGCTCATCTGATGTAGAATCCTCTTCATGATCCCAAAATTGCAGTTGTTCCAATGTTTCCTGAAATTCTTTCAGTCCGATCGATGTACCTGTCTGGCTATGAAAAATCTGTTCCCGTCCTCCACTCACATCAAATGCGAAAAAATCCTTTCCGTCCAAAGAGCCTGTCTTATTAGGTACAGACAAAATAGTTACGTCCAAATGGTAATCTTTTAAAGTCTGAAATATGTTAGAAACACAGTCTCTTAATGCTTCAGGTGTGTTCTCAAGAAACTGCAGACGATGCTGGGCATACTGATCACATGCCATCTGACGATCTGAGTGTTCACTTAGTAAAAATTCAGATGGACTTAGATAGCTTTCAGATTCGGTATCCCATATGTTTATAGTTCCGTCTGAATTATTATATGAAAATTGGTAATCATGCGATCTATCCGGATAGTTTTCCAATGAATTCCAGTTAAGCGTAGAAATATCATTCTCTGCAAGCTCTTGAATTGCGTTTTCAACCTTCTGAAAATCGGTATCTGTACCAAGCACATAATCATTGATAACTTGTTTGGCATTTGAAGTAAGGATCTCTATCTTATTATCTGCCATATCTATCACCTCCGTACACTTAGTAGAATGGTAAATTTGCTTCTAAATAATTTTTTCGTACATGAGAATTCTTTTTTCAACTTTTTTTTCAATACTATAACTATGAGTTTGTCTTGCGGACACATTCTCGGTTCAAAATTAAAGGTACTAAGGAGGTTTATCTATGGAAACAATTATTATTTCTAGTGAATTTTATTTCAAAGCACCGTATTGTGAATTAACTTCCGATGCAAAATTGCTGTATGCGCATTTGTATACACAAGCCCTTACAGGTCAGGAATACATATCATGCACGCAAAAAGACGCAGCCAAACTATTACACTGCACAGAAGGCACTGCCGGTAAAGCGCTTCGCAGCCTCCAAGATATAGGATTAATTGAACGTTTCGTGGCACGCAGAAAAGAAACCTTAATTTCTGTTTATGGCACTGATGGGAAACCGATTCAACCCCAAGGTGATATTTTACCATCCACATTGGCAGAGACTAATTCAAAGGCAAACATAGAAGTGGATTCTGCAAGCTCTCACTCAGAAAACTTTACAGAAGTGTCAAACGCCACGAAAAATTGTTTGTCTTTGCAACAACCTCAAGCAGATTTTATGCAAGCTTTTATTCAAACCTTTATGGAAACTTTTTCAAAATTGTATTCTTCTACAACATCTAACCCCAAAATTCAAAAAGAAACACCTGTAAAACAACAGGACTCGGATATCACCAAAATTGACGAATATCCTGTTCTTGATGGAAACCTTATAATTGGCAACGATGGTCATATTTTGCCGTTGGAGGATTACAAAATGCTGGTAGATATCTACGGTGCAAAAGTCATAAAATACCAGATTGAAAAAATCCGAAAAAAATATCCACCTACATATATGAATCTCAAAATAATTTCCAGATGGGCAAATGATTATAATGCCTATCGCCGCCGTCATTCGAAAAAACATACCAAAAGAAGCAACACGGATAATGCCATAGCAGACACTACAGTTCATACTTTAAACGACAGTGATTGTTCCACAAAAGAAACTGCTTCGTCTGGTACTGAAGAGACAGAGCAGCCAGCTATTACTGGAATAGAATATAAACTTCAGGATTGCATTGATGAGAGCAATAAATTCAACAACTTCTACCAGAGACAATATAACATGGGATACATGGAATCGCTCCTTTTAACTGCTAACAGATGATTAAGATTCGTGTATCTTTCTATCCAAACTTCGCTTTAATGATATAACGTGATAAAGTTATGCTTTTGAGAAAAAGAAGTGAAACAGAATGGAAGTCGAATTTTGACTGCTAAAATCGACTTTTAAAATTAAAAAAACAACTTTAGTAGTTAAAATTTATATATTATATATTATTACACTAAAACATGACAATATAACAATATTACAATAGCAATTTTAGAAGTCAAAATTTAACTGCTAAAAAATTGAATTTTGTATTTACAAAACGTTTAAACATACACTCTATTTAGCCATGAGGAGGAACGATTATGCAGAATGGCTTTTTCAAAACCTATGGAAAGGTAATTCTTTTCGCCTTTTTAGGCATATCTATTGTTGCTGCAGTCATTGGGCAAAACAAGCAAAACAATACTCTGGCCGTATACACTTCGACAGATGTCGTCCAACAGGAAACGCTTTCTGACAGCTCAAGTGAAGAAGACAATATCGAAACGCAAATCTACGCAGATAATACATATCATTTTTCAATTAGCATTCCGAAAGATTGGACACAGGTTATAGACCACGATACTGTATCTTACATCCACAAGCCTTCTGGAGCTACGATACGCATGGAGGTTTTCGCGTATGATCCCGCGATTAATAACGTTGCCGCAGATACTCTCTCCGCGTCAATCACACAAGATGGAAAAACTTTTAAAAATTTCACACGAAAAAGCGCATCCAGTTATGAAGTGATGTATCAAGATCTTAAGAATAGCACTTACGATTATATTGAAGAAGTTTATTGGGACAGGGAGCATATTATACGCTTATCCTGCATATTTAACGATGAAATTTACGAAAAAATCCTTCCTTATATAGAAAAAATGCTGAATTCTTTTTCATGGAACGCAGAAAATCCCATTCCAGACGGCTATGCATTGCAGTATTTATCAGCCGATCAATTTGAATTTGCATACCCGGACACATGGGTCTTAGGAACATCATCTAATTCGATCGTCACAATGGATCAATCGAGCAATGCGTCCATGACAATAACGATGCAGGATTATGACAGCAGTCTGTCCTCTATGACCGCAACAGATATGGCACAGTTAATTGGAAGCGACAAGCAAAATTTTATGATGAATAGCTTTCAGGCTTCTGATGCAAAAGCCACTGCAAAAGCCACGTATGTTGTAGATTCTGTGCAAATGCAGCTTGTTGAATGCCTTATATGGGATGGCTCACATCTTTTTTCTTTAAATATTGCTTACGAGCAGGGAACGATATCCGATAACCTTCCGGAAACATGCATTTCTCTGTTTCGAAGTTTTGCATCACAAAATTAAAGCGCTTACGTTTGACGTTTGCAAGCCATCGGCGCTATTTGCCAAAGTTTTAAAAACGAATGCAGAAAAGCAGCAAACCTTTTTAGGGTTTACTGCTTTCCGTTTCCTGTAGACAATGTGATTTCAGTTTTTTGTTATCTAATTCATCGTATTAGATGTTGTAGAACAATAACCAAATAAAATAACTATTTCATTGTTGGTGGTCATAACTGCATTAGGGGGGATAGAAATAATTAAACTACTCGGTAGCTTCATCACCATTAAATTCACGGTTTGTTTTTCCATTTTGATTACAACTTACTGTAATTGTGGCTGATGAAGAAAGCTTATTTCCAAAAAGGCCTTCTTTATACAATTCAAATACTCCAACTGCTTTTGCAAAAGTGGGAGAAACCTGTTTCTCAGAAGCGCTATTTTTAACCTGCCAACCATCAGCAACATTCCAAACACTGTTTTTACAGTTTGTTACATTACAGATGGTTCCATCATATGTAAATTCGCCAACGGTCTTAAATTCACCCAATGTAGAATTATCAGACTTCAAATAAAAGCGTCCAGATTGCCATGCAGAAGCAGTTTGATACTTGGCAATTGTGACTGGTTCAGAATTATAAAGCTCTATACCAACTTCTGAGTTATTGGTATTCAGCAGGATAGAATCGTTTTGTGTTGGTTTGATTGAAGTATGGTCTGCTGCAAAAGCAGTTGTAGGAGACATAGTTCCTAACAAAAATACGGACAAAGTTGCTGCGATAAGTTGTTTAAGTTTTGTATACATATTTATCTTTACCTCCACATTAAATTATAGTTGATTCATCATAATCTCCAGAAAAACTGATTTTTCCGCTTTTACTACATTTTGCTTTACAACTTGCGCTATTATTATATTTACCACTCTTTTTGAGCGTATAGTTTCCTATAATAGAGGCACTTCCGTCATCGCTTTCTTCATCGCTTAGATTATATGTTCCGCTCCATCCAGAAGCTGTTGGATTATGATAGCCACTTGAACCAGTTGCTGTTGCTGATGATCCAGTATATTCAAAAGTTCCATCTAAGCCATATACGGATACAATCTCTTTGCTTGAAGTTAGGCGAAACCAACCCTCCATAGAAAAACTTTTTGCGCGCGCACGAGTTAAATTGTTTACTTTAATTACTACTTCCGTGTAAACTTCTTCGCTTATGTCTAACTTAACTGGAATGGTTGTAATACCATTTTGTACAGTGATATCGGCTGGATCAGCTAATGCAAGCGCTTCTTCAAGGGAGATTTCAAATGATGTATTTTGTTGCCTGTCATTTGATTCTGCCGCAAACGTTGGTAAAGGAAATGAAAATAATAATGTAAAAGCAATCAATAATGGAAATAATTTTTTCATATCACATGCCCTCCATCAAATAAGATTTGTTTTAGAATCTGTTTCTCTTCTTGAAAAAGAAAAATGCACAACCAAATACTGACAAAGCTAATATCCCCCAAATAAACCGAGCATAGGTTACTTGAGAATGATCAACATCTTTAACATCTGTTCCGCCAGCCATATCCGAATTTGCTTCTGGTAAATCATTAGCAATTTCTTTTACTTGTTCGTAATCATAAATTACAGAATTACTTCTTGCATAAGTGACTAAATTTTCATCATAAGCTGTTGCGGTAACAGGAACAATTTCTTCTATTACACCATCACTATTAGGAATGAGGGCAACAACATCTTGGAATATTGGTAAACCGCCAACCAATATTGTATCTGCTGGAATTTCATCGATGATACTTGAAAGTTTTTTTTCATAATCATAGTTTGAATTTCCATTTTTGTATAATGCAAGGCTAGAAATGACCCATTTCCCCGCATTATCTAATACCTCTTGCTGTTCTTCCTCAGAAAGAATAGCTTTTGCATTCTCACTTAAGGGAAGCCCCTTTTGGAAATTAACTACCACGGTTCCATTAACTGTATCAATCGGTAACAGATAAATATAGTTTCCGTTTTCAAGTGCATTTTCAATTTCACCTACTACGTTAGTGGATAATTTAAAAACATTTGTATCGACATATATTTTGAAAGCACTGTCATAATTTATGTCCTCTGCTGTAATGGATATGTTTTTATCACTGTATACATCATTAACAGCGGTTACAATTTTGTCTGAAATGTTGCTTAATTCCGATTCGGCGTTGCCCGAAAAATCGGATGCAAATGCTGTTGCAGAAAACATGAACATCATAGAGAGCGTTAATAAGCAAGTGATTATTTTTTTCATATTCGTTACCTCCTAATCAATATTAAGCTTTCTATCCCTTTCTACTTCTACTAAAAGCGGAAAAACATTTATTCTCCGCCATTTTTTTAACTTTCTGTATGTACAGGGACTCATTCTTAATTCTGGCAGGGAACTTTTTCCTGTTATCGTAACAAATAAACGTGACCGGATACTTTCCTTTTATTCTGAAGAGGAAGTAAGGAAACTGGTTTCATGTATTGATAATAATACCGTCAAAGGCAAACGTGATCTGATTGTAGTTCTACTTGCCGCTGAACTAGGTATGCGTTCAGGTGATATTTGTCGATTAAAGCTTTCAGAGATTCACTGGGAACGCAATACGATTGAATTTAGCCAATTCAAGACAGGTGTATTTAATCAGCTTCATTCATTATGAGCTGCAAAACAGCAGGTGTATAGTTACCCGAGACGAATGTAATAGAAACTGTGTAAGTTTTTCTAACCTGCTCTCAAGATTTTATCAAATGCCAGAATTGTCAGTCAAGAATTAAGCGCTTACGCTCAACAAATTCTTCCTCGTCTATCTCATACGCAGCTTTCACTTTTTCCCACGGTTCTCCATTGCACAAAGCTTCATATGCTTTGCCCGCGTAACTGGCAACTTCATAATTTGCTGAGTCGCGTTCATGTTCGACTTTCAACGCAAAAATGGCCGCTGGATATTCTTTTTCAATCCATTCATCTCGCGCATCTCTCAATTCTTTTGCTCATGGAATCGCCCAAAATGTTTTTAAACGTTCTTGATAGCTTTTAATTTCCATACTACAAATCCTCACTTTCTGTGAAATCTCCCTCAATAGGTTCATATATCTCTTTCATAAGCTCCTTCTTATACTTATAGTAAGCGTTTCTTGAGATGTCTGCAATCTTCATCACTTCCAGATCAGTATTACTCCCACCAAAAGCTATGCTATTTTTCATGATAATCTTTTTTGCAGCAATAGATTTTTTGGTTTCATATTTTCTTCCTTTAACCCTTCCTATTTGCTTTCCATTCAACTTTGCAGTTTTCATTCCTTCAGAAGTTCTTTGGTGTAAATCTTTAACCTCTTTCTCTGCTTGTTCAAAAACCAATCGAATCTGCTCTTTGGCAACCGCCAAAAGATACTCATTAACAGCTTTCAGCAAAATGTCCGCATTGGTTCCGGTCATCTCCACTTGGATTTTTGTGGCGTTTCTGTATACATCAGTGTTGATGTGTGGCTCTTTTAAAAAGACAAGCTTCACGCCCATATAAAATAAGTGTTCGTAAAGCTCATACCCCTCATCGGCATTTCTTGACATTCGGGACGCAGAGTCAAACACCAATATTACTTTTTTGCCAGCTTCTACCTCTTGGCAAACCAAAGCATATAGTTTATTCCATTTGCTCCTACCTAGAGTTTTGGTTCCAGTATAATATTCTTCTACAATATGTGCGCTCGGAAATTTTTCCAAAATATTTCTTCTTTGTCTCTCAATGTTTTGTTGCGGCGTACTGACTCGACAGTAACCGTATATTTCTTCCATCAAAGCACCTCTCACTTTCTTAATAAAGGTACCAAAATAAGCGTCCCTTTTTCTTGGTACTTTTATTATAACTCAAAATATTGTCTTACGCAAAACTTTTGGTACTTTTTTCTATAAGGTTTATTTTAATACTATTTTTTCTATTTTTTCCCCGTGTCAATCATTGACACGGGGTGAATTTGCTCAATCTTCATAGTGAAATTTACAAGAATATATTTTGAGATTTTGGTTGCTATCAAAGTTATATGTAAGTCTGTGTTCGTCCATAAAAAGCGCTTACGATACTTTCCCTCCTTTACTTTGGGTTTATAGAGTTTATAGTTACATGGTTACTTTGGGTACAACATTTGAGATTTATTGAATAATACTGCTCATTAATAATTAGAGTAACTGGTATATTCTCAGGGAATGTGCTTTGATCTCCTTTATAAATGAATACCAGTTGGGTGATAATTGTTTTGGTAAAAACAGTGTTAGTGTTTGTCCAGGCAATTTTACCAAAATAGGCTGAGTCCGGACTTGTAGAAAACAAATTTGAGTAATCAATAGGGAGGTTATAAAATTGAGTTTTTGTAAACGAGTCTATGAAAAGCTCAGAACCAAAATAAACAGAATAATCATCTTGGGCAAAAGGAATCACATTTTTTGATATGATATTGAAAAAAATATAATAGTTTCCATCTTGAGGAGAAATTTCTCCGCTAACAGCAATATTTTCTGAAAGAAGAGTATATGTATTGTTATCAGTCGAACAAACTTCTATATTTGTAGAAACTCCGTATATAATAATAAAAAGCTCGAATATAAGAAAAACAAAAACAAATATAAAAAATAACTTTGTAATTTTTTTTTTCATCGCTTACATATTTATATTGTTATGGTTTAAAGTGTTCAAAGAAATAATAAAATATATTTATAAAAATGTCAATTCACAAAAGTAGACAAAAAAAACAATAGAAAATATCAAAAAGATAGAAAATAAAAAAGATATAAAAATATATGTAACAAAATAACCTCTAAACCGTATTATTAAATGTGGGGTGTTGCTAATTTAGAATAAATTGACATACAAAAATATTTTTTTAAGCAATGGAAAAGAAAAATAGTTAAAGAGCCTGTTATAATTTAATGAAAAAAGGTAAAAAAACTTCATTGATAAGTTTAAGGTCAGAGAGGAGAAGAGGAGGGTGAAATATAAACATACAAAAAAGCAGTGCATTCAGAGGTGTTGACAGAGAGGTCAGCACCTGTTATTTTAGGTAAAAGGTAAAAAAATGTATTGACACATTACGGCGCTTTCTATAATAGAGTAGCTTAATGGGGAGGGAAGTATGGCAAAGGATAAGCAGCTCAAAGATGAGCCTATTTGCATATAGTAGTAGCAACAATATATGGTGTGTCAATTTGACACACCATATATTTGATGATTATAAATTATGCTAGATTATACGAAAAAATGCGTTGCGCTTTAAGCAATAACTGTAAAACTTAATTTTAGTTTGGGTAAAAATATACCCATGCATGGTCTTGAAATGAACCATAAATAAAACTAAAGTAAACGCCTATCCTGTCCCCAGAAAACTCAACATTGGAAGTTTCAAGTTTCCAATATGTAGTAATGCTTGGGTGACTTAGATAACAGAAAAGCTTTGACCAAAAAATGGCACAGCAATATGGTCGGTTCCGGGCGTTGATCAATACAGGAAAATCCTGGGAAGAGATTATGGCTGCGATGCAGATCAGCATAGCTACCTACTACCGATATCAAAAAATGTATCAGGAATTGGAAGGCGCGGAGCAGTCTATCACAGGTACTCAGACTATGGGACAGTTCCGGATCATGCAGTGGGTCCAGAAAAATTATGGGAACAGTGTGAAAGTGAAATTTTCTGGTCGTAATGCAGCAACCCTTTATGAAAAGCAGGGAGGTCAGCTGCAGGTGCAGTATGATCCGGAGAAAAAAGAAATTATTATAAAAAAAGTGAAAAGTTTTGAAATATATAAGTAAGATAAAAAAGTTTCTAAAAAGGGGCTATCGGGAAATAGATAGTCCAAAACAGGGGCAGACGCAACTCGTATGAGTTACGCCTGCCCCTGAAATTTATCTCCTAAAAAGAGAGAAAGATGGCTAACGACAACCATCTTCCTCTCCGTTCCATGTTATAATGGAACTATGCTAAAACAAGATTATTATAACGACTTTTTTGATTTTGGGCAAAAAGCACGAATTCTCTGGGATTGCCTCTTCCTCTCATATCAAGGGCTAAAAATCGGTATTAACCGACATCCCCCTTTTAGAAACTTTGTATAAATATGTTTGATGGATAGGTATGTTTGTTAATGGTCATTCTTATCAAAATGATAATTTTTTGCGAAACCTCTGCTGTCATAAGATCCGCCGGTAAATCCAATACCTACGCTTCCGGAAATAGGATGACCAATCGAAGCTCCCATGCTAATACTTAAACCAACAGTTTGATGAGCGTATTCAAAAAATAGCTGCTCTTTGAGAATATCATGATAATAATAAGCTTTTCTCGGAACTAAATACACAGACATCGTACCTTGAGTTGGATCACCAGAAATTTCTTCTCTTTGAGCAATACTTAAATAGCAACCAACGCCGCCTTTTTGTGCGGTTGAATAATTTGAAATGGACTGAATAGGAACCCAAAGACCTTCTAATATATATCCGCTTTCAGCAAAAAAACCTTGCATTGACAGTAACTCGCCATTCCAATTGAGAGTCATAGCATCTGTTAATTGGAGGATTGGTGAAGATAACCATTTGAAAGATGCTTCTACTGCCACTCCAACGACTAAGTTACTATCAGTACATTCATCAAACGTTGTAACAGATAATTCAAGTTTTGAATCAGGAATACCACCATAAGGTTGTACCCCATCAGAAGAATTTGTATTAGGAATAGTCACAATTTCTGTTTGGGTTCCTCCGAACTTCATGTTTTTATCTTGGAAACGATAATATAATTCATGGAGCTTATGATCTGTAATACTATCCAAAAACTCTTGAGGTGTGCCAATATTTTTCATGTACTGAATCATGGTTTCTTTGGATACGTCGTCATTTCCATTAGTTTCGGCAAAAGCAGAAACTAATGGAAATGGAACCATCAGACTAAATGCCAGCAAAAAAGTAATAATTTTTTTGAATATCTTCATGTGATACTTTCCCTCCTTTCAGGATTATCATCTATCCTAAATCTCTGTTTTTCAATCTATCGTTTCTAAATTATCTAACAATTAAGTTCATTGGAAACACCTCCATTTTTTTGAATTTCGTGTCTTTTTCTTGAAATTATTATAATATGGATGTTATTTTTCTGCAATATGTAGTATTTCATAATAAAATTCAGCAAATTTCATTTAATTTGCTGAAAAAATTTTTTTCCCCTAAAAAGTGTAATTTTTCATATGCTCAATCGTATAGATAAGGTAATCAGGAAAATAATGGAAACGACAACTTCCATGGTTATGTTCGTGAAATAAAAGATAGCGTTTTATATTTAAATGGATCAATTAAGATGTGTTATAATCTGGCATATCAAAAACACCATAGATATTCGTTTCATTTTTTTATCAACATAATGGACTGCAAATTTAATAAGAAACAGAAGATGAAATGATGCCATAAGCAAACAATGATCTGTGTGTAGCGGCAAAAGAGTAGCGTCATATTACGTTCATGTTTTGAAAAAGTTCCCCTCTGGGAATTTTCTCACGGGGGCAATCTGTTTACTCATTCAGTTCTATTGGTTGACGGGCTGACCGTTTCCACTTTTCCCAGATTGTTGACATGGATTCGAAATACATCACCAGTGGCAACATAACCTGTTTTTGTAACTGTGTCCAAACTCAAGGACTTATTTGTTCCATTTTCGACCGTCTGTTCGTTGAAATAAATAAGACCATTCGTAACTGGATCGAAGAGATATTCGCATATATCATATTTCACACTGGTTCCAACTGTGTAAGTTACTTTTTGATATGCTGTAACAGTATATTCACCTGGATCCATTGTCGAAAAATCAAATTGATGTTTTGGATCATCCGTTTGAACAACCACTTTAGATCCTCCATCCTTTTCCACTACCCACCGTCTGACATTCGACTTATAATTTGTCTTCAATATAACATTTTTTCTTATACTGTCAACATGAATATCTTTGATATAGGCCAGGGTACAATAATTATTCATTGCATTGCTGCCAGAAAATCTGGAGAATAGTTCATATGTATCCGTTATTGTGTAAAATGCATTCATGCCTCCATCTACAAGGTCATCACGCACTCCCGGCATTGTCGTAGTAGAGCCATCTTTGTAGTCTGGAATCTGCGTAACGGAGGAAATATTGTCAGAAGAAGAACTATTGCTTCCAGTGTTGGAACTATTCTTGTCTGAGCCGCTACTATTATTACCATTATTTGAAGTTCCGGTACTATTATTTGATGAATTTGTGTTCGAGTTTTGGTTTAGACTAGAACCTTCTATCAGTTTAAAAGGTGGATCTTTCTTATTCTGAAATATCAGCAAATAATTTCTACCATCTTGTTGAATCAGTTTCGTAAGAAATTGATCGTCTGAAAATGAAAATCCCATTTTCTTTGCAATAGCATCCATAACCTGCCGAAGCAGAATGTCGTCTGCACTATTTCCTGTAAGATAAGAGCTATTTTGATTGTCTCCCTTATTACTATCTGATCCGTTCTGACCATTTGTATTCTTATCCGTTGAATCTTCAGCATTGCTTGAAGATTCCGAATCTTGCCCTTTATTTCCATTTTCTTGATCTGTCTGTAGACTTTTCTCATATGTGGCTAATAAGCCATCTGACGGCGCATCTGACGCACTGACAATCAAGGATAAATCTCCATTTTTATCCATAAGCGCAATTTTCCCGCCGCCATCTTCTATTGTAGGTTCACTAAAGCTCTTCTTTGGCATGTGCATATTATCGAAAATCGGATTAGTGACAGAACTAATAACATCAAAATCCTGACGATTATTATCCTTATTTAAAACGGACTCAAAGTCTTTTAAATAATCCAAAATCTGATCAATTTGGTCTTTCTTGACATCAACGGTTCCATAAGAATACCCAATATCCTTGATGGACGAATTTGGACTGTGAAATATTCCGTTTTCGTCCGCATTTTTCCTGATCTCCGTTAAAATTGAACGTAATTCATAATTCAATTTCTTTTTTGCGTCCATTGCTTTCAACTGCGCTTCTGTGTAATGTACAGTTGTATCACCCCCAGATGTTGTATCTGAAGAATCCTCTTGACCGTTGGTCGTTTCTTTGTCACTTCCGTCTGATTTTATGGTCGTTTTATCGCCAACATTGGTTGTGACATCTTGGGTATCAGCATAGGTTGATATAGGTGTCCCCAATGATGTACATATCGCCAATATTCCTAACCATATTTGGATTTTTTTTCTCTGCATATAGTATTCCTCCCAAATAAGACCATAGCTCACAGCGATTTTACTGGAACTATGGTCTTGTTGTGCCAAATCAGGAATCAGAATTCGCATCTCTGAGGATGCCCTGCATCTCGGTGTTTGCATTATCATTGGCTTTACTGATGTTCTCACGAACCGTGTTCATCAACTTCGTCATTACACCGATTAATCCTACTGTGATTACGACAACAATAGCAAGCTGCAACAATTCCATTCCGGATTCATCTGTAAGAAACTGTTTGACATATTTTTTAAACATGATAGTGCCTCCTTTCCAATCTATATGTCTGTCTATAGTATTGTGAAAGAAGAAAAAAATAAAATTATACTGGATTTTTTTGTACGTGAATCCTTTCTCCAGTTTTTTCTCAATACTATATAAGAAGAATTATGCGCAAAAAAATAAAACGTATTAAAAGCTGTTGGCGCAGCAATTTAATACGTTTTATCAGCGGCTATTCACATTCCTCAACCAAAATAATTATAGCGTATTCTTTCCAAAGGTGCAATTCGTAAATTACATAAAAGTGAATTTGAAAACCATAATTTTATAAGTGGTTATTAACCCTCACAGGGTTTTAATAAAATCCTCCAAAAGC
>OLNW01000355.1_pt1 | contig 56906 bp, 62 predicted proteins | sample 1672121 | NCBI WGS metagenome assembly OLNW01 (sample SAMEA3136648, study PRJEB25190) | human gut metagenome
CAAGTTGCATTTGAGTTAAATTATTCTTTTTTCTACATTCAGCTATAAATTTTCCTATTTTAATCTGATTCATATTTTTTACCTCCTTCAATTTAAGTGTAAATTATTATCTAAAAAAAGTACACAAACTAATCGTTGAGTGGGGTATTTTTCTTTATCAACGATTAGTTGAATTGTTATAATTTGTGTGATAACTTGTAATTTGTAGTTAACCTATTAATTTAATTTTTCTTTTTTCTATATGTTCCTTTATAGCTTCTGCAATAATTTTGTGTCCTTTTTCATTTGGGTGTATTCCATCATCACATAGCAGATTTGAGTAATTTTTTATTTCTAAAAATTTTGAGGTTATATCTATTATTGGAATATCGTTATTTATTGCCAATTTAAAAACCTCTATATTATATCTTTCATGCCAATTAGTAAGAAATTGTTTATTTCCTTCCATCCACTTTAATATATTATCTGCATTTAATTTCTTGCTTATATAATCAAAATATTTAACTGAATCTATTGGTGGTAATGATAATAACACAGGTTCTTTTCCAATTTTTTTAATTCATCTATAAGATACGAATATATTTCAATGAACTGTGTTATTGAACTTTTAGAATAATGTTCTTTGTCTGGATTTTCTGATATTTTTCTCCAATTATAATCACAGTCATTTCCTCCAAATTCCATTACGACATATTTACTTTTTGTTTCCTTAATCAATTCGATATTTTTGAATATTATATTTTTTCCAATATTTATTGTACTCCCAAATTTTGCTTTGTTTTCTATTGACACTCCTAATATATCCTCACATATATTAGAAAATCTATTTTGAGATACTTTATAAATATTATTTTCGTATATAACTCCTTTTAAAACAGAATCTCCAAATACACTAATATCTGACATTTTTATTCCTCCTCGTATAATATTACAATTTTTTCTAATGTTTTTAAATCTTCTTTATTTGGATGTGATAATGCTTTATCAAAGTTATCAATTAATTTATCAATGTTAAGTGAAATATTATTTTGTTCTCTCATTTTTTCATATCTTTCTCTAACTGATAATGGCATTTCACCTTGACACATAAAAGTACCTATTATTGTATTGCTACTATCAATATTCTTTTTTACATTATTAATAATACCCTCAAAATATTTTTCACTTTCGCCATATCCTGCTGTCCCAAATAAAAATATTTTTTTGTTTTTTAATTTATTTAAAAAATCTATTGTTAGATGATCAGCATTTCCTTTTTCTGTCCAAAAACCAATATAAATTACATTACTTAATACATCATCAATTTTATCCACTGTACCATAATAATCACACTTATTTTGAGGTAAAGTATTATAGATTGCCTCTGCAAGTTTTTTTGTATTTCCTGTTTTACTACTATAAATTATTGAATATCTTTCTCTTTTCATAATACATAATCTCCTTTTTCTTTATTATCAAAATTGTAATTTGTAACTATTATACACAAATACTATATTGCATACTTATTAAAAAATATATTAAAATTAAAACAATTAATAACATTATAATTGGAAAAATTATATCTGTTTTTTTATTATATATTTTTTTGTTATACATTTTTAGTGTATAAATCCCTATCACACAAATATTTATTATTATAAATGGAATCATTTTATATATTGAATATCTGAAAATTGCAATTCCTGGTGATAATGTTCCCTCCGGTAATATTGGCATATAATTCAGCCATATTGTATCATTACCATATATTAAGAATTTTGCAACAATATTAATTACTATAAATATTATTCCACTTAAACAAGTATGTTTTATTTTTTCTTTTTTCATTTTTACTCTCTTCTACAACTTACTATTTTTCTAATTTTATTTTTTTCATTCTTCTTTTATTTTTCTTATTACTGATATAATTAAAATTGCTTAAATATTCCCTAAAAATTCAAATATTTTATTATAATATGTTTCTGGCTCTTTGTACTTAGAGTCTGTATGTCCTGCATCATGTATTATTAGCTTATCTTTTTTACAATTTGCTGCTTCATATAGTTCTTCACACATATATTCGGGTACAAAATCGTCTGCATCTCCATGTATAAATAAAATTGGTGTTTTATTATTTTTTACTTGTTCTAATGCAGATGCTTCTTTTATATCATAATTTGCTCTTACGTTTGCAACTATTTCAAACATATTTAGTATAGGAAATGTTGGTAAATTAAACCTTGCTTTTGCCTCTGATGCAAATATGTCCCAAACTGATGTATAACCGCTATCTGCTACTATTGCTTTTACATTTGTAGGTAAGTCCTTACCTGATGCCATTAAGACCGTTGCTGCTCCCATTGATGAACCATGTAGTATAATTTCTGCATTTTCATTTTGCTTAATAATTAAATTTATCCAACATTGTAAATCTTCTTTATCTAGCCACCCCATTCCTATATATTCTCCATCACTTTCACTACATGCTCTCATACTTGGAATTAAAACATTATAACCTTCTTTTGAAAAATGCATTCCTATTGAAATTATAGAATTTGGAGTTGAACGATAACCATGTAATATTATTGCCCATTTGTTACTTGATTCATCTTTTATATATTGTGTCCCTTTTAAAGTAATTCCATCTTTTGCTTTTACTTCTACTTTTTTATTCTCAATAGTTTCAGACCATTCATTTGCTAATTGTTTTTCATTCTTTTTATTTTCTTCTATAATTTTTTCTGCTTCATTATCTATGTTTGCAACTGTTATTGAATCTGCATTTTTTACTTCTCTATCTCCGCCATTTCCAGTTCTTAATATAGCATAGTTCACAAAATAATTTCCAATTCCAATAGTAGCAACTATACTAATTATAACTATAATTAATACTGCAATTAGTAATCTTTTTAACAATATTTTATTTTTTTCTTCCATCTCTATTTCCCCTCATATTAATTTTAATACATTATAACATAGAAATTAGTAAATTAATTGTAATTGACTTATTAGTATAAATTGAGGTAAATACCTATCTAGCCTGCTTCTTGTTAAGATTTGTTTTTGTTTACATACCTATAAATAAGTAAGTATATTAAAATTAAGCGAGACACTCCAATTAAAGCAAAACCTATATTATCAATATATAATTTATCTTTTTCATTACTTGTTTGCCCTCCAAATTACTATTTATTTATTATAATATAAAATTGTAATTTGACTCTTACTTATTCCAAGTCATTGTGTATTCTATTTCAGCTGTATCTTTATCTATATTTTCGTTTGTAATTATAAAATCATTCTTTTTATAAAAATTGATAGCATTTATATTTTTCTTATATACACTTAATGTCAAATTATCTCTGTTTTCTTTTACTTTATTCAATAAAGATGTTCCTATTCCTTTACATTGATTATTTGTATCAATAAAAATTCCTTCAATATAATTCTCATTTATTCCTATAAATCCTACAATATTTTCTTTTAAAACATAAACGTATATTTCTGCATTTGGTAGAATTTCTTTTACATAATTATAATTATTTTTCCAATATTCTTTTGATATAAATTTATGAGCTTTTATATTTTCATTTTTCCATATTTGCATTACAGGATTTATATCATTTTTTTCAAATTTTCTTATCATTTATTTCTCCTATAACTTGTAATTTGTAATTATTTCAATACTTCATTTAGTTCTTTTAATGATAGTCCTCTAATCAAAATATTATTATCCTTTTCATCAATAACAAACTTCATTAGTTTATTTATTGCCTTATAATAATCTATATCTCCTAAAACTCCATTATTAGTTGTACTTACAAGCATTAATTTCCATTCATCAACTTCTGTATCATCAATTTTATATAATGCTCTAGGATTCTTCGTAAGTGAAGTTAAGGTATTTTCTGTTAGTGCAAATGCACCAAACGGCTTACCATCTTTTCCTTTATAAAAATTCGGATTTCCTATATAAGCATTTTTCCAATCAACAGTTTCTTTTTTCATAAATTTATCAAATAATCCCATAATTAGTTTCCTCCATTAATTGTAAGTTGTCGCTCTATTTGTTTTCAATTAAATTGGTATAATATATAATTTCTTTTCCTAGTTTTTTTGCATAATCTATTTCTACTTTTGTACTATCCCCAATATAATTATTTATATTTACTACTAATATAGTATCTGATAATTCTATTCTTTTAAAATGTGCATCTTTCAATTTTATTAATTGCTCTTTAGTTATCTCAATTTTCTCTGATACAGAATATACTGGGGTAAGAATACAATAGCCTTCTAATGCCAATTTTTCTGCAACTGTCATCATCTCTTTTTGAAATTTTAAACTTCCACATAATGTTACTATTTTCACATCAATACCTCCATACATTCTAATATTTATCAATATCTGTTCCACTTCTCAAATAAACTTTTATCTGTCTTATTATATGTGGTATATTATAGTTTCCTGCAAATTTAGAATTATCCAATAATTCTTCGTTTATAGTTACCCATTCTAATTTATTTTTTTCTTCTACCAAAGTTACTTCATGCTTTAAAATTCCATAGTAAACTTGTAAATTATTTTCATATTTAAAATAATTTAAATCCATAAAATGATCTAGTTTTATATCTTTTGTTGATATTCCTGTTTCCTCATATAATTCTCTATATGCTGCATCATCATTAGACTCATTTCTTTCTACTTTACCACCCACAAAATTATATAGTCCCTTATATGGTTCTTTTGCTCTAATGCAAAAAAGAGTTTTGGTCAAATCTTCATTAAATACAACTATTAAATTAAATTTTTGCATAATTTTATCTCCCTTATTTTATTAGATATGTTTAATAATTCCATCTTTTGTCATTTTATCAATTATTTTTGCATAAACTCTATCTCGTACCCATGGTTCAGATGATACTTCCAATATTTTATCAATTGGTACCCACTTTACGCCACTATTTTCATCTTCTTTTATATGTATTTCTTCATTTTCATCAGCTTCTAATAAATATGTAACATTAAGATGAACATGTGAACCTACATATTTTCCTCTTTTTTCATGGCCATTTACATTAATTACTTCTAGCGAATAAATATCTTTAGAAATTGGGACAACATTTTTTATTCCTGTTTCTTCTTTCGCTTCTTTCATAGCAACATATAAAAGATCATTATCTCCATCACTATGTCCTCCTACCCATGCCCAAGAATTATATATTCTATGATATGCCATTAGAATTTTTGATTTGTCTTTATTAAGGACAAATGCTGAACTAGTAAAATGCCCATATTCGTTTTGTCTAGTTAATACATCATCAAAATCTTTAATATAATTTAGCATTATTTTCTTATCAACTTCTTCTTGTTCATTATATGGAACAAATTTTTCAATATTATTTTTTAAACTATCTACATTAATTTTGATTTTAATGCCTAAAACTCCATATTCTTTCTCTTTTTCGTGTGAATAGTATTTTTCCATTGATTTAGTTCTTCTATTTATTTCATATTTATCAGTATATAGTTCTCTAAACAGATTTTCAAAAGTATCTTCTCTATATAATTCAGTAACATCAACTAACAACTTTTCCTGTAAATCTGGTAATTTTGAAAATTTTATCTGGTCTCCAATTTTTATTTGTTGTCTTTTTTCATCATATAATCTAAATTCAATTGTTTTTGTTCCGCTCTTCATTCTTTCAAATGGACTTTCATTTAATTTCATTTTATGTAACATGTATATCTCTCCTTCATTTTCTACTTATATTTTGTTTAAAAGTTAAAATTCAACCTCAGCGACAAATTACTATTTTTTCTTTTCGTAATCATCCATAAAATGATGCTTTTCCCCATCTTTCACATAAGAAATGATTGTGTTTAGATTGACATTTTTTGTACTATTATAAATATTCATATCAACTTTGTCATAAACACTTCTTAATTGTTTTATTAATTTTTTCATTTCTTCTCTTTTTGAGTCTCCACCACCATTGTCACACATAGTGCAATGTTCAGTAAATGGACAAGCACATTGTATAAAATGTAAGTCATTTCTTTCTTTCCATCTTATAATATCAGCTTCTTTAACATAGTATAATGGTCTTATAAGTTGCATTCCTTCATGAAATGTACTATGTAGTTTAGGCATCATAGTTTGCATTTGAGCTCCATAAAGCATTCCCATTAATATTGTTTCTATAACATCATCAAAATGATGGCCTAATGCAATTTTATTACATCCTAATTCTTGTGCTTTTCTATATAAATAACCTCTACGCATTCTTGCACAAATATAACATGGGTGGTCATCTATTTTTTCAACCACTTCAAAAATATTGCTTTCAAATATAGTTATTGGAATATTTAATAATTTAGCATTATTTATAATTTTTTGCCTATTTATTGGGTTATATCCTGGATCCATTACTAAAAATACAAGTTCAAAATTAACTTTTCTATGTTTTTTTAATTCTTGCATACACTTAGCAAGTAGCATTGAATCTTTACCACCTGAGATACATACTGCAATTTTATCTCCTTCTTGTACCATGTCAAATTCTTTTATTCCTTTTATAAACTTACTCCAAATTTTCTTTCTATAAACTGTAATTATGCTTTTTTCTATTTCTTCATATCTTTCCATTATTTTTCCTCTTTCAAAAATTTATAACATTCATCAAATATTTCTAAAAATCTCTTTACCTCTTCCTCTGTTACTAAGTGGCTCAAACTAATTCGCCAAGAAGATAATGCTCTTTTTCTATCATGTGTCATAGACATAACAATCCTTGAAGGTGTTATTGTTATAGTACAGGCGGATTTAATAGAAATACAAACACCATATTCTTCTAATTTTTCTTTAAACTTAACTGCTTGTGTGCAATCTACATGTAAAAAACAACTAGGATATTGTTTTACTATTTCTGCTATTTCTTTTATTGGTTGTATAGTTCCAACTTCACTATCAACATAGCAAACAGAAATAAGTATTGTATCATTTCTAATCAAACTTTTTAAATGTTCAATATCAATTTTATTGTCTTTTTGTGGTAGTCTCATTAATCCAAAACCTAATTTTTTCTCCTAAATATGACATTTCTTTGTCCACCTATATTATTTCAAATTTCACATTTGTATTATATCACTTGGAGCCAACTTTAAGTCAATACTTTATATTTTTTTACTTATAAATTTTTCATTATTCTATTTTTCCTAGTTCTTTTTTCAAATACTCTTTGCTAATTTTTATTGTAGTTGGTCTACCATGTGGACATGTATATGGATTATTTAATGATAACAAACTTTGTATCAATTTATGAACTTCTTGTTCATTTAAATCCATATTTGCTTTAACCGCTGCTTTACAAGCAACTGTAGCAATAAAACGTTCTTCTATATCTTTAATAGATGTTCTGTTACTTGAAATCATTTCATCTAAGATGTCTAAAAATAAACTCTTGGTTTTAGATTTATATTCTAAATCTGGAATCCCATTTATTTTTATAGTATTCTCACCAAATTGTTCTATATCAAAACCTATTTTTTCTAGCATTTCCTTGTTTTCCATTACAAACTCTATTTCTTTATGTGTTAATGTGTGTACTTCTGGAAGTAAAGTCATTTGGCTATTTTGTTTCATATTCTTTTTATAGTTTTCTTTTATTTGTTCATACAAAACTCTTTCATGGGCAGCATGCTGGTCTATTAAAAATATTTCATTATCAATTTCAATTATTATAAATGTTCTAAATAAAATTCCTATATATTTATAGTCTATTTTTCTGTTTTCTTCTCTTTTTCTTAGTTCTAGATTTTTGTCTTCTTTTTCCAATTTATTTGTCAAAAATTCATATTCATTTTCTATATATTTGTCCTGATTTTCTAACTGATTATTACCTAAAAATTCTGTATTTAACATTGAGTTCTTCACTGCATGAAATAAAATTCTGTATATTTTCCCTTCATCTTTAAATCTTACATCTTTTTTTGTTGGGTGTACATTTACATCATAATAATCTGCTGGCATGCTTAAATTTAATATTGCAAATCCATGTTTATTTATTCCTGTCGCACCTTTAAATGCTTGTTCCAAACTATTGGTTATCATTGAATTTGTTATATTTCTTTTATTCAAAAATATTATTTGGTCTTTTTTTGTATCTCTTGCAATTAGAGTATTTCCTACCACTCCAGTTACTTTTATGTTTTCTTCAGTATAGTCTACTTTTACTATATTTTCTTTTATTTGCTTGCCATATAAAATATAAATTATATCTTCTATTTTTCCATTTCCACTAGTATAAAACACTTCTTTATTGTTGTTTATTAATCTAAAAGATATTTGTGGTTCTGCTAATGCTGTTTTTTGTATCCAGTCTTTTATCACTTTAAATTCTGCTGCATCATTTTTCAAGAATTTGTACCTTACAGGTGTATTAAAAAATAAATTTTCTACTGTTATAGATGTTCCAGTATTCATTCCACATTCTTCTGCTTTTAATATTTCTCCCGCTTCTGAAATTATTTTTGTTCCTATTAATTCTTCTTTTTCTTTTGATGCCATTGTAAGTTTAGATATTGCACATATACTAGCAAGGGCTTCACCTCTAAAGCCCATTGTATATGTATGTTCCAAGTCTTCTACCTTGCGTATTTTACTTGTTGCATGTCTTTCTAAAGATAATGGCATATCTTCTCTTTTCATGCCTTTCCCATTGTCAGTTATATTTATATATGTTTTTCCACCATTCTTTATTTCAATTACTATTTTTGTACCACCAGCATCTATGCTATTTTCTACTAATTCTTTTACAACATTTGCTGGTCTTTCTATTACTTCTCCTGCAGCTATTTTATTTATTGCTAAATCATCTAATAAAACTATATTTCCCATTATTCATTTCCTTTTAAACTTGATACCATATCTATTTTTTTTATTTTTCTTGCTAGTACTTTGTTTACAAATATTGCGACAACAAAACTTCCAACCGCTGCATATAAATATGATATTATTCTTATATATGCATTAAAGTCATAACTATCTCCTAGTGCTGATTTAAATATGTAATCTACCATAATATATCCTAGTGGTAGTCCAAGCACTATTCCAATTAATGCTAGCCATATATTTTGTTTTACAAATATATTCTTTATTTGTTTATTTTTAAATCCTAATACTTTTAGTGTTGCAAATTGATATTGTTTTTCTGATAATGATAAAATTCCTAAGTTATATATTATAACAAATCCTAATACAGCTGAAACTATTATTAAAATTACAAGCATTAGTTTCATTGTTTGTAACATGTTTTCCATTCCTTGTTTTAATGTTTCAACAGTTTGAATTACTTCAACTCCATCTAATGATTTTATATTTTCTAAGTTTTCGTTTGTATATAATGAATCTGCTCTATATTTTAAGTTTAAACTTTCATAATATTTTCTTGTCATGTTCATAATTTGACTTTGTGGATTTCTGTTTATTCCCACTATTTTGCTTTTGTACCATTTCTCATTGCCAAATATATGCCATTCTACTTCATCACCTATTTTTAGGTTATATTTTTCTGCTAATTTTTCTGTTACATATATTCCATCATCATTTAAGTCCATATATTCTCTTTCATGGTTTGTATATTTCAAATTATCTTTGGCGTCATTTACCACTATAGAATTTGCTTGTTTTGAATCTCCATTTTTAAATTCTATGCCTAATGTCATACTTGTTGCATTTCCATATTTTTCTTTTAAATTGTCTAATTCATTTTCTGTGTAATCACTTTTTAGCGTTAACTTATAATCAAATTTGCTAATTTTTTCAAATTCCCAATCTAGATATGAATTCATTGTGTCTAATAATCCAAAGGCACATACTAAAAGCATTGTACAGCCTGTTATTCCTACAACCGCCATTATGCTTCTTCCTTTATTTCTCATTATATCTCTTATATTCCATCTAGTAGAAATTGAGGCTTTTTTAAATATTTTTCTTGTGCTTAAATCAAATTTACTATTTTTCACTTTTGGCTCTTCTACTCTTAATGCTTCTACTGCTGATTCTTTAAGTATTTTTCTGCATGATAAATATGTAACTATTGTTATTAATATTACAACTAAAACTGCTAATATATATACTGTTGGTATTAATACTGTTTTGTATGTAGGTATTTCAAAATATGTCATCTCATTATACAAGAAAAATTCTCCTATTGAATATCTACCAACTATTATGCCTAATATACTTGCAAATAAACTTGTGTAAAATCCATATGATATATAATGTTTAGTTATTTTTCTATTTTTAAATCCTAATGCTTTTAAAGTCCCAATTGTAGTTCTTTGTTTTTTTACAAATCTATTCATTGTTGTTGTTACAGATAATATTGCAATAAATAAGAATAAAAATGTAAATACTCCTGAATATGTTGAACCTTCTTCTATTTCTGAATTGTATCCTCTATAAGATACACTCTCATTTCTTGTTGTTACTGCTACAGCAGATTTTATATCATTTTCTATTTTGCTTTTTGTTTCTTCTATTTTGTTCTCATCTTTAACATCTACAATTACTTTATTATATATGTTGTCAATTTGAATTGAAAATTCATCTATAGACATGTACATAAATCCATAATCTGTATGTGTTGGAAATATTGCAGTACTATCTTTTACAAAATATACATGGTCTGGAACTGTTATTAATCCTAAGACATTTTTTGTGTATTTTTCATTATTATAACTAAATGTTATGTTATCTCCTACTTTTAGATTTAAACTATTTGCTAAATAGCTATCAAACCATACACCATCTTTTTCTTTTCCAAATCCTTCTCCTTCTATGACATACATTTTAGATATTTCATTACTTTCAATAAAGTTTGTTTCTAATGTTATATCTTTTTTCTCTTCTTCATTTATTTTGTCTAAGTCTGCTGTTATTGTTAATTCTCTTTCTGCATTTTCCACATTATCTATATTTTTTATATCTTCTAAGTCTTGGCTAGAAAATCCCGCACCTTCTATCCAAATGTCTTGCAAATTATTTTCTTTATAATATTTTTCTGCACTTTTGTCCATTCCATCCATATATGCATGTATTCCAGTGAAAACAAAAACACCTAAAAAGACCATTATAAATATATTTAAAAATTGCATTTTATTTAATTTTATATCTCTAAATATTTTTTTGTTTAATCTTTTCAATTTAATTTCACTTCCTTCCCAAGGTATAAAACCTTTTTACCAATTAACTTCATCAATATTTTTTGGTTCTGTATTTTCTGATACATTTTCAATTTTTCCGTTTTTTACTCTTATTACTACATCTGCAATTTCTGCAATTAAACTATTATGTGTTACTATTATTACTGTATTTTCTCCGTTATTTCCATCACATTGTTGTTTTAATAATTTTAAAACTTCAACTCCTGTTTTTGAGTCTAATGCACCTGTTGGCTCATCACATAATAATAATTTTGGATTTTTAGCTATTGCTCTTGCAATTGACACTCTTTGTTGTTCTCCACCTGATAATTGATTTGGGAATTTGTTTGCATGTTCTTCTAGTCCTACTGCTTTTATTGCTTCTAAACTGTCTTTTCCATTTTTCACAACATCTTTTATTAATTCAACATTTTCTAATACTGTTAATGTTGGAAGTATATTGTAAAATTGGAATATAAATCCTATATTTTCTGCTCTATATTGGCTAAGCTGTGTTTCATTGTATTTAGATATATCTTCTCCATCTATTTTTATTGTTCCTTCTGATGGTAAATCCATTCCGCCAATTAAGTTTAATAATGTTGATTTTCCTGCGCCTGATGGCCCAAGTATTACAACAAATTTTCCTTTTTCGATGCCTAAGTCTATGTTGTCTATTGCCTTAAATTCTTTTTCTCCTGTTTTGTATATTTTGCTTACGTTTTTTAGGTCTACTATTCTACTCATAACCATTCTCCCTTCTTATTTCTATTTTTTCTATCTGTATTATAATAGTGGGGCTTTTAAAAGTCAATAAAAATCCCCATAAAAATAAGCAGTGAAGGGACTTTGCAAATCCTTTCTCTGCCTGTTTCTATTTATTTAATTTTTCTATCCAACTATCAACTTCTTCATTGTCTAATAAAAATTTGTTTATTGCACTTATATATATAACTAGATAAGAAATTGATATTAAAAATCCTCCTAAAACATCACTTGTATAATGTACTCCTAAGTAAATTCTACTTACTCCTATTGAGCATATTAATATGCTTAAAAGTGTTATTAAAATCCATTTGATATTTTTGTTTTCTACATATTTATAAATTAAATAGACCAAATATCCATAAAATGCCATACTTACCATTGAATGTCCTGATGGAAAACTATAACCTGTTTCTTGAATTATTCTGTATTCTGTTGGGCGTGGTCTTTGAAGTATGTTTTTCAACAGTTGATTTAGGATTGTTACCAAAACTAGATTTGCTGTTATAGCAACTCCTATTTTCTTGTTTCTAATTAGTATAAATAGTATTCCTGTTGTTACTATTAAAAATATTGCTCCACCAAAATTTGTAATAAATTTTGCTATTGGTGTTGCAAAATCTGATATTAGAAATGTTGATATCATTTGATATCCTATTATGTCACCTTTCATTATTTCTTTATTAAATACATCTTCAGCTAATGCTAAAAATCCTATTAAACAAATAAATAATATTATCCATTTTAAGTTTTTTATTATAAATTCTTTTATATTTTCTTTCATTATTATTACATTTCCCTTCTAAATAGCATAAATATATAACTATCTTAACAATTTGGTTTGTTTTCTATGTATTTTCATCATTTTGTCACTTATATCATTTATTATTCTTGCATAAATAGATAATTTTATTGAATCTGAATTTGATAGTTTGCTTTTAGTTTTGTATTTTATTTTGTGTTCAATTGTTGACCAAAAATCCATTAGAGCTGTTCTTATTTGTATTTCAACTTTTATGTATATTGTTTCTTGTTTTATTGTTACTGGAACTTCAAGTATCATATGGTAAGCCGAATAGCCACTTTTTTTGGTCTTTTTTAAATAATCTTTTTCTTTTATTACATTTATGTTTTTTTGTTTTCTAATTATATTTCTTATTTTGTATACTTCATCTTTATAGTTGCAAACTATTCTTACTCCTGCAATGTCATTGATGTGTTCTATCATATTGTCATAGCTAATATCTAAATTTTTCTTTTTCATTTTTGTTGCTATGCTATCTGGCGATTTTATTCTTCCTGTTATGTTTGTTATAACATCATAATTATAAGTTGTACTTAGCATTTCTTTTAGTTCTAGACATTCTTTTATTGTGTTGTTTAGTGCCTTTTGATATATTGACATTATTATTTCAAATTCATTGTAATCTTTTTTAGTTAATTCATTTATTTTTATTAAACTATCGTTTCCTTTTATTGAGTTTTCCATATAATCCCTCCTTATATTGTTTGGATTATACAGCTGTTTTGTTAATCATATATTAACAAATTGTAACTATTTTGTGTTTTCGTTATTTTCTTCTTTTATTTTTTCTATCATTTTATCCATTTTTTCTTTAAATTCTTCAGGTGTTATAATTGGATAGCAATCTACTCTCATATCTTTTCGCCATTGTACATTTTTTCCTGTTTTCTTTTTTATCTCTTCTTCTATTTCTTCCTGTCCCATATCTGCAATTTTTTCTGGTTCTATACCTAAAATTTCTCCTATAATATTCCAAAATTTTCCTTTAGTTTTTATTCCTTCATCTTGCACTGTCATTATTTTTGATTTTTTTGAATTTTTCATTTTATTTTCCTTCTTTCTTAATATTCATAAAGCAATCTTTATCATGTGAATAAATGACTCCAATTGCTTGCAAATATGAATATATTATTGTTGAACCCACAAATTTCATATTTCTTTTTTTCAAGTCTTTTGAGATATCATCAGATAGTCTTGATGTTGTTTTATCTATTTCATAGTATGTCTTTCCCTTTGTAAAGCTTGTAATATAATTATAAAAAGTTCCAAATTCTTTTTGTATATTTTTGAAAATTTTCGCATTATTAATACTTGCGTTTATTTTCAATTTATTTCTTATTATTTTTTCATTTGATATCAACTCTTGTATTTTTTTGTTATCATATTTACATATTTTGTTTATATCAAAATTGTCATATGCTTTTCTAAAGTCTTCTCTTTTATTTAGTACACATTCCCAAGAAAGTCCTGCCTGAAATGACTCCAATATGAGCATTTCAAGCAGATAATTCTCATCAAAATTTGGTCTGCACCATTCTTCATCATGGTATTTAACATATATTGGATTTTTCATGTTACACCATTTGCATCTTTTTTTATTCTCCACATTCTACTCCTAATTTCTAATATAATTTTGGTATAAATATCATTAATCCAATTATTGCTGATGCTATTGCTAAAACAAGTACGGCACTTGCAGAAACATCTTTAGCTTTTTTAGCACGTGAATCTTTTTCTGGCATTGCAATATCCACAGCTGTTTCTATTGCCGTATTAAATAATTCTGCTGAAATAACTAATCCAAATAAAATTATGCAAATTATCCATTCTATTTTAGATATTTTTAATATTATACCTGAAATTATTACTAAAATCATTACGCATATATGAATTTTTATATTTCTTTCTGTCTTTATTGCTTTTCCTAAACCTTCAAAAGCATATTTAAAACTATATAAAATATTTTTACTTTTCATTTTATTTTCTCTTTCCATTTTTTGTCTATATTATAAACTATTATATTACTAATATCTACTATTTTATATTAAAATTTCACGATTTTTTCCCATGGTAGATTTTCTTTTCCAAAATGTCCATAATTTGTAGTTTGTCTATATATTGGCTTTTGTAATTGTAGGTAATTTATTATTCCTCTTGGTGTTAAATCAAATTTGTTGTAAATTTTTTCTACAATTTCATTCTCAGGTATTGTCGCTGTTCCAAATGTTTCTACATAAATTGATATTGGTTTTGCAACACCTATTGCATATGACAACTGTATTTCACATTTTTCCGCATAATTATTTGCAACAATATTTTTAGCCAAATGTCTTGCCATATAACATGCAGATCTATCTACTTTGGTTGCATCTTTTCCAGAAAAAGCTCCTCCACCATGTCTTGCATAACCACCATATGTATCTACAATTATTTTTCTTCCTGTTAGTCCACTATCTCCTAAAGGTCCTCCTATTACAAATCTTCCAGTTGGATTAATATAGTATTTTGTTTTTTCATCTAATAATTCTTTTGGAACAACTGTATCTATTACTTTATTTTTTATATCTTTTTTTAGAGTTTCTAAATCCACACTTGCTTCATGTTGTGTAGATACTACTATTGTGTCAATTCTTACAGGTTTTCCATCTTCATATTCTACTGTTACTTGTGTTTTTCCATCTGGTCTTAAATATTCAATTTCACCATTTTTTCTAACTTCAGTTAATTTTTTAGCTAATTTATGTGCTAAATATATTGGCATTGGCATTAAGTTTTCTGTTTCACGACATGCATAACCAAACATTATTCCTTGGTCTCCTGCACCTTCTGACTCTAAGTTTTCTCCTTCTTTTTGTTCTAAAGACTTGTCCACTCCTAATGCTATGTCTGGAGATTGCTTTGATATATTTAAGTGAATTTTACATGTTCTATAGTCTATATCTGTATCACTATTGTCATATCCTACTTCTTTTATAGCTTGTCTTACTATTTTTTCTATGTCTATTCCTTCTGCTTTTGATGTAATTTCTCCTGTTACTATTATTTCTCCTTTTCCTGCTACTGTTTCACAGGCCACTCTTGAATTTTGGTCCTTTTCTAGGTAACTATCCAATACACTGTCTGATATGTAATCACACAATTTATCTGGATGCCCTTCTGTTACACTTTCTGATGTGAATAATTTTCTCATTTTTGGTTCCTTCTTTCTTTTTTTATTTTATGTTTCAAGCTATATAAAAAGACTTTGCTAAATACACTAGCAAAGCCTTTTATTTTTCCGATTTTTTATCATCAGCCAAAGCTCTTTGCTTTGTCGGTATTAGCACCTTGCTATTTTAACAGGTTGCTGTGGAGTCATTGAGCCGATTCTCTCGTCCACTCTTGATAACATATTGTGTTTATATTATATTTTTTTAGTTTGAATTTGTCAATAGTTTTAGTGTTATTTTCAGACGTGCCATTAAATCTTATATTATATAAAGTACTGGTCTAAAAGTTCTATCATATACAGCTTCACCTCCATTGCTAGATCGACTACTAGAACTACAATATCTTGAAAGATAATTATAATATCCTCCACCACGAAGATTGATTGGTGAATCTGTATTGTTTCTTTCTGCTACATACTCCCAGCAATTTCCTTCAATGTCATATATATTTTGTACCTTATCATACAAGTTTTTTCCTGTATTTTCTACACCTTTTTCTTCTCCTATGTGCCTATTAGAATCATACTTCTTAACATCAAAAATACTATTTTACTATTTTATAATTATCATTTCCAGCCTCATATCTTGCTATATAAAATCCATTATATTTTAATACTGCATTTCTTTCTGCTTTTTCATTATTTGTTGCATCATTTGTTATCGTTTGTATACTTTCGGGTAAATAATCTATGTCGGTATATGTTGAATCTTCAGGTGTACTATTAGTATCATTATCATAAAAACTTGGATAGTCAAAATTTCTTTGGTAGTCACCTTCTGTTACTACTGGTATCCATACAAATTGATTATATAAAGTTTGGACATTATATGCGCCGTCTTCATTTTTTGTTGTCCAATCTACATTCTCTATTTCATCTTCCGGAATGTCATATATTACCAGCCCTGTTGAAATATTTTGTTCTCCATCTATTTTGGATACTGTGAATCCTCCTGGTATCGTTGCTGTATTATTTTCTGAGTCTTTATAATTGTCTTTTTGTGTTTTGTTCACAAATTGTCCAGGTTGTATATTTTCTTCTTTTTCTATTGGTTCTACCTTTCCTTCGCTATCTACTTTAAACTTTTTTCCGTCTACTATTGCTAAGATTGGAAAATTATTTCCTTCTATTGTTCCTTTATAGTTTTTTAATTCTTTTTCTAGTTCATCTACAGTTAATCCTAATTTATTATTTGCCATTGCTCCAACTACTGCTAGTTGCACTTTTTCTTCTGCTGTTTTATTTTCTGTTGTTGTTTTTGCTAGCTTTGACTGTGTTAGTATTCCTATCTTTTCATCTTTTATGTTCTTTTCTAGTATTGGATTCTGTTCTAAATCTATTTCAGTTATTTCTTCTTCTAATATACTTCCTACCAATTCTTTGGTTACAGACTTTGTTTCTTCTCTTCCGAAATAGTTTTTTAAAAACATAATCTATCTTTACATCTAAAATATTTTCGATTATTATCACCTTTCCTTCTTGTCTCTCTTATATATTGCTTTTCTTCTGTTTTATAATCTTTTTTGGAAACTTTGGCTGAATTGCCACTCGAAAAAATAAAGTGTTTAAATAACACTTGTTAGATAGTAACATAATTCAAAATATTTTTCAATTGTTCTCACAAAACTTTCACATTTTTTCAAAATATAGTATAATATCTAAAAAATATATAAAAGGAGACAATATATGGAAATTCCATCTTTTCTAAAAGAAAAATTAACAACTCAATATGGAGAAGAAATAACACAGAAAATAATAAAAGGTTACATGGCTAAGCGCAAAACAACTTTAAGAGTAAATACATTAAAAACATCATCAACTAATGTTATAGATATTTTAGACAAAAATAATATTAAATTTAAAAAGGTAAATTGGTACAATGATGCATTTATTATAGAAAATGCAAATGAATCAGATATACAAAAATTAGACATATACCAAAATGGTGAAATATATTTACAGAGTTTATCATCTATGTTACCGCCTCTCATTTTAAATCCACAAGAAAAGACTGATATTTTAGATATGGCTGCTGCACCAGGTGGAAAGACAACACAAATAGCAGCTATTGTAAATAATAATGCTAGTATAACCGCTTGTGAGTTAAATAAAATTAGAGCTGAAAGATTAAAATATAACATAGAAAAACAAGGTGCAAAAGCATATGTAATGGTTACAGATGCACGTAAAATTGATAGCTTCTTTTCTTTTGATAAAATACTTCTTGATGCTCCTTGTAGCGGAAGTGGAACACTTGAATTAAATACTGGTATCTCAGAAAAAAACTTTTCGTTAAATTTAATATCAAAATCAGTTAAAGCTCAGACTGCTTTATTGGAAAAAGCATTGAAAATATTAAAGCCTGGCTGTGAAATGGTTTATTCAACATGTTCTATTTTGCAAGAAGAAAATGAAGAAGTTTTGAAAAAAGTTCTCTCAAAAAACAAAGCTAAAATTGTTCCAATAGATTTTGAGCTTAAAGATTTACCTCTACTTCCTACTAAAATTCCAGGAACTTTATGTGTTGCACCAAGTGATTTATACGAAGGTTTCTTTATTGCAAAAATCCAAAAATAGTATTGATTTTTAGTTTTTTTTCCGATATAATGTTCGTAAATTATGAAGAAACATAGGAGAAAAACGATGGAACATTGGAGTGTAGAAGATTATAAAAATTTCACAAATAATAAAGCTAAAAAGAGCAAATATAGAGCAAATAAAGTATCTGTTGATGGTAATACTTTTGACAGCCAAAAAGAAGCAGATTATTATTGCGAATTAAAAATAAAATTGCAAGCAAAAGAAATTAATGGCTTTTGCTTGCAACCAACATTTATTTTAGCACCTGGGCTAAAATATAAGGCCGATTTCATTGTGTTTGGAAAAAACAATGAAACCCAAGTTATTGATGTTAAAGGTTTTAAAACTAAAGAATACATTGCTAAGAAAAAAGTTTTTGAAGATAAATTCAATCTAAAAATAATCGAAATTTAGATTGTTTTCATTTCTTCATTTCTTTTTATTTTCTTTGTTGTTGTTTTTATTAGTTCTTTGTCTGTTAATATCATATTTTTAATATATTTATATGGCGGAAATGTTTTATTTATTTCTTTTATTTTTGGCCATATAATTTCTCTTATTTTTTCTTCATCTTCTGTATCATATTTCTCTTTCATAAGTTTTTTATCATACACTATTTTTATTGATAATTTTATATCATTTTTGTCATTCTTTTCTGGTATACCAAACACCATGCATTCTATTACTTCATCTAGTCTATTTACAATTGTTTCTATTTCTTCTGGAAATACTTTTTTACCATTTTTTAATACTATCATGTCTTTTTTTCTTCCTGTTATAAATAGAAATCCTTGCTTATCTTGATATCCTAAATCTCCTGTATAAAACCAATCATTTTTTATTACGTTTTTTGTTGCCTCAGAATTTTCATAATATCCAAGCATTACATTTGGTCCTTTTACTTTTAGCTCTCCAATTCCATTTTCATCTTTATTTTCAAATTCCACTTCTACATTTTCCATTGGAATTCCTATTGAACCATATTTTACTTTTTTATAATTTTCAGCTGCAATTACTGGTGCTGTTTCTGTTAATCCATATCCTTGAACTAGTTTGATTCCGAACTCGTTAAATCCTTTTGCAACCTTTTTGTCTAATGGTGCTCCACCTGATATAACAAATCTAAGGTTCCCACCCAATTTGTCTAATATTTGTTTAAATATTTTTCTTCTTATATCTATATGGAAAAACAATAAGAAATTACTTACTTTTTTAGCTATTTTTATTAATTTTACCTTTTCCTGTTTTTCTATTTCTTTTTCTATTTTCTTGTATATTGCTTCAACTAATAATGGAACTCCAACAAATAAAGATACTTTATATTCATTTAAGTTTTGTGCTATATATCTTAAACCATCTGGGAATGCTGTTGAAACTCCACATGCTAACATCACAATTAATTCTGTTGAACCAAATATATGATGAAATGGTAGAAATGCTAGATTTACATCTGATGGAAATATTCCTTCAACCAATTGCATTGAATATACATTACTTGCAATGTTGTTTTGTGAAAGCATTACTGCTTTTGATTTTGATGTGGTTCCAGATGTAAATAGTAAAATTCCCATTTTATATGAATCAATTTTAGTATTAATGTATTCATTATTTCCATTTTTTATTATTGCTTTTCCCTCTTTTACCAAATTTCGTATATCTTTATAATTTTCTCTTTCACTCATACAAATATATTCTTGCAAATTAGTATTTTTTCTATTTTTTATTTCTTCTATATTTTCTATATATTTTTCATCAAAAACTACTACATCTGCTTTGCTTCTAATTAAACAACTTTCTAGTTCATCTACTTGCAATTCTTTATCTAAGGGTATTGAAACTATATTTCCGAAGTAAATTAGCTAAGTGTGTTAAAGCCCATTCATATCTATTTCTTCCCACTATTGCTATTCTTTTGTTTTGATATCCTAATTCAAAAAACTTAGCTCCTAATCCGTTTATTTCTTCTAATAATTTTTTATAACTTATTTTTTCATAATTAACTTCTTTTTCTTTTTTATGTTTTATAACAAATGCAGTATTTTCTTTGTATTTTTCAGCTGAATTATATATTATTTCCTTTATATTCTCAAATTCTGTAGCTTCAAAATATTTTTCTCTTTCCATATTTTTTCTCCTTATCTAGTATCGGATACTAGATTATCATATATTAAATAACCTGTCAAGTAATTGACCACTCTTTCTAAAAAGCAAAATTAAAAGAAGGTACTAATTATTTTTAGTATCTTCTTTTATTATTTTTAGTTTATATATGTAATTATCTTGTTAATGCTAGTCCTAAGTAAAATATTCCTACTACGATTGCTATTGCTAAAATAACTCCCCAGAATCCACCATTATTTCCATCTTTTTTTGCCATTTTATTCCCTCCTTATTTATATTCATATTCTACATTATAGTCTTTGTATTTTTTGTTACTTTTAATAAAGCTTTCTATAAGTGTTTTACCATTTTCATCTGCTTTTTCTAGAAGTCCATTATCAACTGCATCTTGTTCGCCTTGATCTTTTAGTTCTTTCAATGCTTCATTATATTTTTCTGAGTCTATTCTTGAAAAGAAACTTTCTGAATCTATATATGATTTAAAAGAATCTAAATCTGGTGTAGCATTATATACTTTAGCATGTGGCAATTTTACTTTTATCACCTTTTCTTTATCATCTATTTTTTCAATAGATATTTCTTCAAAATTGATTGATGCATCTACTTGTACAATATAACTGAACATTTTTCTGCTTTCTGTAAATGGAATTTCAAATTTTTCAAAGATTTTTCTATTAACTGAACTATCTTCCAAAACTCTTACAAATGCAGATTGTGTTACTAATTCTCCAACATTTTTAAATTCTATGCTTAATGAATCTGCTTTTGATGTAAATACATAACTATATTTTACACCTAATATAAAAATTAATACTAATACCAATAATGCAATAATTTTTTTAACAATTTTAGGACAATGTTTTATTGTTGTTAGTAGTTTGTTTCGTTTCTTTTCTTTAGTTTTAGTTGTTTCTTTTGTCTCTTCAATTACTTTATTTTCTTCTTCCATAATTATACTCTCCTTTTTGTTTTTTCTATTATAGTATTTGTTTTTTACGCGAATGTTTTTTCCATAATTATAATAACATAAAATACTAATTTAATCTACTATTTTGTCGTTTTTTGTATTGCATTGTGCTATTTCCGCTTTCTTCTAGGTGTTGACTGCTTTTCTAAAAGATGTTATTATAGTTATATTGAGGTGAAAATAAATGGATAATAAAACAAATTTAGTTTACCATCTTCCAAGATGGAATGAAATACCGGAAATCGATTTATATATAGACCAAGTTGTTTCTTTATTAGAAAAATATTTGGAACATTTTATTGAGTCTGATAATTTAAATGATGGCAAACTTATAACTAAAACCATGATAAATAATTATGTAAAACATAATGTTCTAAAATCTCCTATAAATAAAAAATATGGCAGAGAACATATTGCTTCTCTATTTGTTATTTTTATTTTAAAGCAAATTTATAGCATTGATGAAATAAAAAAATTAATTACTCTTGCAATTGATACTTCAGAAACAGAACATGCATATGACCGCTTCTGTAGTGAACTTGAAAATGCAATTAATATGACTTTTAGTGGTGATAATTACCTTGAATCTTCTAAATTATCTAAAGAACAATATATTCTTAGAAATGTGGTTCAATCATTTGCAAATAAATTATATGTTCAAAAAACTTTTTTGCAAAAATCTTAAATTAAAATTTATACAGAAAAACCAGAATAATAAATTCTGGTCTTTTCTATTTTATATCAATTTAATTATTTTTTAAAGAACTTATTGAATATTCCACCTTTATTTTGATTGTTTTTGCTATTTGATTTAAGTCCTTTTTTCCTACTATTTTTGATTATTTGGTCAATTTTATCTTCTACAAATTCAGCATCATTCTCATTGTCTATCATGAAGTCATCATCTTCCTCATAATCTTCATGCTCGTCATCTTCATATTCATCATCTTCGTACTCATCATCATAGTCATCATTCTCGTCTTCATCGTCTTGGTATTCATCTTCTTCATAGTCATCATACTCATCGTCGTAATCATCATAGCTATCATCTTCATCATAATCGTCTTCATCATAGTAGTAATCATCCGCGTCATCTTCTTTATGAGATATGTTCTTATACTCGCTTTCTTCTTTTATTTGTGGTAAAATGAATGGCTCTTCTTCTGGTTCTTCTTCTATTTTATATTCTGATAAGTCCTTATTAAATTTTTCCGTTACTTCTTCTTGAAATATATTATATATATTTTTAATTCCTTCAATTCTCCAGTAATTTGAATTTATTACTGTTACTGTTTTTATTCTTATATTTGTTACTTCTTCTTCAAAGTCTCTTTCTTTTTCTTCTATATTTTTTAGATATGTTTTATTATAAAGTTCTTTGTATGCTTTCTTTGTTGCTTTTCCTGTAGTTTCCCTTAGTAATAATTCATATAGATTTTCTATTTGTTTTATATCTACATCAAAGTTTTCACATGCTTCTTTCATAAGTTTGTCATGTGCCTTTTTTCCATTTATTGCAGTCATTCTTTCATTATCCAAAAATCCTACTATGTATTCTTTTTCTGCTCTTAAAAATGCTAATTTTACAGTAACATCTCTGAAAAGTTTTTCTGCTCTTGATAGTTTTATGTTTTCATTGTTTAAATCATTCAATAATTTTTTTGTTTTATCAAAAACACTTAAGTATAATTCCGCTTCTTGTTTTGCTATTTTCATTCTTCTATTAACAGCTTTTTCTATTACTTCTTGGTTAAATGGTACTCTTTCACTTTTACCATTTCTTATCATAGCATTTATAACTTCTTGCTTTATATTTTCATTGTTTGCTTCTGCAAAATTTTTTATTCTTTTTGCATCCTCAATGTTTATTTCTTCAAAAGAGTTATTTGCATTTTCAACACTTTTCATGTGGTCTGATTCTGCTGTTCTTCTATTTCTTGCATATTTATTTCTTTCTTTTTGTCTTTGTGTAAATATGACTAAAGATTTTACATAGCTTTCTCTTAGCTCTTTCATTTTTTCATTGTTGTTTTCTAATGCTGTTTCTATTTTTTGTAGTTTTATATCTAATGTGTTTGGGTTTTCTCCTAAATCACTAAATATTTTATTTCTTTCATTTTCAAGTTCTATATTTGATTCGTGCAATTTTGCTTGTTTGTTTTGCATTGTTTCTATTTCATTTGCTATTTCATCAAATTTTAAGATTACTTTTTCTTCTTCATCTGTTGTTTTTTGATATTCTTTTATTTCTTGTATTATGGTTCCGTAGTTTTCATAATTTGTTTTCAAGTTGTTCTCTTTTGTAAATCCAAAAATTTTTTCGAAGTATCTCTCTAATACAATTGCACTTCTCTCATACATTTTATGAACCCCCATTTTTCTACAATTTTCTCTATTATATACAATATATGAGAAAAAGTCTAGTTTTTACTAGACTTTTCATCATATTTTATTCCTTTTGATATTACAATCTATTAGTGTTTTGCAAACCAGATTTAATTTTAGGTTTCTTTATAGTAATTTGATCTTTTCCAATTCTAAAAAGTTCATTTACTGTTCTTATCATCATGTCTTTACTTTCAGGATCTAAATTTTGATAAGTTGTTATCATTATCTTTGCACTTGAAAACCAGTTACTACTTATTTCAGACATAGTTTCTGCTTTTGTTGCATTTAGGATTTCAAACAAAGTATCAAAGAAATTACTTCTTTGTTCTGGGCTAACTTCTTTTAGCCAGTTTGTAATTGTTTTATCTATAAACTCACTTGAATTTGTTAAATGTGTTTCAACAAACTTGTCTCCTAACACTTGCCATGAATATAAATCATGTTGCATTATTCCTGTTTGAGTACTTTTTAGGATTGTTGTTTTTTCTTCATGATTTAACAACCTTCCTATTATTGATGTTTGTGGTATGTATGTATGGACTCTGTCTAATATCTCCTTATATTCTTTACTGTTTACAACTTTATCGCAAAATCCAGGTCCATCATTATTGTAAACATTTATAATTCTTTCTTTTGTTTTTGAATTACAAAATGCTGCTGCATATACTGCTAAGTTTCCACCTTTTGAATGGCCACCAACACGTATTTTTCCTTTATATTTTTTAGCAACTTTCTCTAGATATGCTACAGCATCTGTTTGAGCTGGTACAAGCTCACTAAAGCTCATATTAAAGTCTTCTTTCCAGCCAACTATTGTATTGTCTGTTCCTCTATATGCCACATATATTGTATCATCTGGCATTAATATTGTAATTGCTGAAAATTGTTTTTCTTCTATTAAATCTATTTTGTTTACATATTCCGCTATTTGCATTTTTCCAAATCTTACACTATTAGCTAAAACAGGGAATAAATTTATATCATCATCTATTAAAATTTTTCCTTTGTTTTCTATTTTTTTATATCTTTCATATGATTCTTTTATTGTTATGATTTCGTTTTCTTGTATTGTTCCATCAAATGGAAAATAAGATAAACGTGCTAGTATTAAATTATCTATTTCATTAAACTCTACTTTTTCTAATGGTATATCTCTCCAATCCATATAATCAAATATATTTGCCATTTCTATTACTCCTTTTTTTACTTTAGTTTTCTTTTATAAATTCAATTATTTGTTCTGCTAATATTTCGTGTTTTCCTGTATAACTATGATTTGCTCCATCTATATAATCTATGTCCTTATTTTTGTTTTCAAGTTTATTACTTACTATTGACACCAATTCATCAGCTTTTTGTAAAATCATTTCATTTAAATTTCCCCATCTCATAAATAATGGTTTATCAATTTTGTTTAATACTTCTAAATTACTATCTTTGCTATAATTTGCGAAATTGATTGATTGGTTGTCTCTAGCATATCTTAAGAAAGTCTTTACACTTATTGGGTATATAAATGATTCTTTTGGCATTAGGTGCATCTTTTTGCCTTCTTGTTCTTTTTCTTCTGCTAATCTTAAATAACTTGTATAATTTTCACCTAAATAAACCTTTACAGCTGTTGGTATGTCTATTAGTGAAAGTAATATTATTCCCTTTATACTTTCTAAAATATCATTTTCTTGCTCTTCTTGTAATTCATTATATGTGTATACTATTTTTGTGCATCCTAGACTGTGCCCTTGTAAATATATTTGAGTATATCCTATTTCTTTAAGTTTTATTATTGCTCCTACTATGTCTTCATAACCTTCTGTTACATCTTCATATGAAGTTCCTGCTAGCATTTTTTCTTTTCCATTTCCAGTGTCTTTTTCAATATATTTTACAAGTTCACTTCCTCTATTATTAAAGCAAAAATAGTCTATTCCATTTTCATTTGCTTTTTCAGCTATTTTTGTTTCTCTTTCTTTTAAACAATTACTGCTCATTCCATGTACTGATAATATTATTTTTTCACTTTTTTGATTGTTTTCAGATTGATATAGAAATCCATTTAGTTCTACGCCATCTGTTGCAATAAAGTTTACTCTTTTCATTCTTATTACCGTCCTTTTCTGAAGTTTTTACATGCTTATTATATACTAACTTTTTATAAGTTTCAACAAATATTCTTTTGAAAATAATATAGATTTTTATTTATAAATGTGAATGAATTGATATTAGAATTTCTAAAATAGATTAAAAAATTTGCATAAAAAAATAGAGTAAATCTGTAAGCCGGGTTCTGTCTTTTAAAATAGTCATTTATCTAGAATAAGTATTGCTACTTATTTCAAGCCACTCAGGTAAAGAAGGCGCCGAGCAGGCTTAATCTTCTTCATTTAGGTGTTGCTCCAGATGGGGTTTACACTGACCCATTATGTCACCATAACAGCGGTGAGCTCTTACCTCGCCTTTTCACCCTTACCTTGAAAACAAGGCGGTTATTTTCTGTTGCACTTTCCTTAAGGTCACCCTCACTAGACGTTATCTAGCATCTTTGCTCTATGGAGCCCGGACTTTCCTCTCGTAAATCCTTTCGGATTTTACCAGCGACTATTCAATTTACTCTGTTTGCTATTATATCATATATTATCAATCTCTTCTAGTAAATTTTGATATTTTATTAAAAAAACTGATGAATCTTTTAAATTTGCGGCATTTTGTAGCTCATTTAACATTACATAACATTTGTTTACACTATATTGTTTTGTTTTATCAATGCTTGTATTTGTTAGTAACTTAGAATAATTTTCTCCTGCTTGTTTTACATTTTGTACTATTTCATTCCACTTAGCTTGATCCAGTTTAGAATATGCTTTGAAAATTTCTAGTTTGGTTTGTATTGCAATCTTTTCTATTTCATCATCTGTAACTTTTTCTATAAATTTAGGTATATATTCATATATCTCACTTAGTGTGGCTAAAGTTTCCTGTTTGTTTTCAGACTTTGCATTAATTGCTAATTGGTCAATTTTTTGATTGAATCCCAAAACATCTTCTTTTGCTACATCTAGTTTATATAAATCAACTGTTATTGTTGGTAATGATGAATATAATCCTTCTACTTCTGTTTTTATATTATTCCAATCTATTTGTTCTGTATTTGTTAATACTCCTGATTCTTTTAGTTCATATTTTTCACCCTTTTCTGATTCACTAGAATTTGAATCTGAACTTCCTGAGCTTCCACCTTGTTCACTTGATTTAGAGTCTCCTGAACTTGAACTAGAGCTTGAAGAACTAGATGAATTTGATTCTCCTTGACCTTGTTTAGCTTGTGATCGCTCTGAAATTTCACTTACGGATACGTTATAGTTTCTTGTTTCAATATTATTCATGTTATTAAATAATTTTTCTATTTTTCCTTCTAGAAACTCTACTTCTGAATTGCCTTTTTCTTTGTCTTCGTTTTTGTTTCCTTCGCTTATATTTTGCCATAAAACTATTACTATTGTTATGACTACAATAATTAGAAGCAAATATACCATTTTTTTATACTTCATAAATTTTATTCCTCACTTTTCTCATTCAATTCAGTATATATGTATATTATTTTAGACTTTTTGAATATGAATGAAGTAATATTAGAATTTCTTAAATAAATTTATGGAAAGAGTTCACTTTAGTGGAAGGGAGCCATCAATTTACTTTAGAAATTCTTAGATTACGTATTGAATCGAAAAAAGTTTAAAATAATATACATATATATCAACTTTTTACTAGTATTTACATTTTCTTTTTAGTTTATTCCTTGTATATTTTTTTTCATATTTTTAATACTAATAAATAAAAGATAATTTTACATGGGAGTTGTTTTTATGATTGCAACAATAAATTTATACAGTAATAAAAAAGGCGAGTTAAATAGATTCTTAAGTAGTTTTTACAACACAGATTTAGAAATTGAAAATAATTTAAATTGGGAAAATAAATATAAAAATCCCATTGAACTAGCTGATTTAATTGGTACATTTGTTGATAACAATGATGATTTTCATCTCACGATGTGGATTTGCTTAGATAAGGATTTGTTTATTCGTGTTACTGAAAAAAATGCAAATGATATAATAAAATACTTATATGAAAGATTTCCATACTAAAAAATTAAAATGGTTATATTTTTTTGAAAAAGCCTTGACATACGCGTTTATAACTAATAATATATATATAGAAATCGCATTTATTGTCCTTAAAAAGGAGAGAAAAATAGACTAGTTTTTTTAACTAGTCTATTTTTCTATTACAATTGTTACTGGTCCATCATTTAAAAGACTTACTTTCATGTCTGCTCCGAATATTCCTTTTTCTACTTTTATATTATTCTTCTTACATTCACTACAAAAATATTCATATAATTCATTTGCTTGTTCTGGCTTTGCAGCTTCAACAAATGAAGGTCTATTCCCATCTTTGCAATTTGCATATAATGTAAATTGTGATACTATTAGAAGCTCTCCATTTACATCTTTTAAAGATAAGTTCATTTTGTCGTTTTCATCTGAAAATACTCTTAATTTGCATAATTTTTTTACTAAATAGTCTGCATTTTCTTTGGTATCTTCATGTGTCACACCTAATAATACCAAAAAGCCTTTTCCTATTTTTCCTACTACTTTTTTATCTACTTCAACTTGTGCATTTGTTACTCTTTGTATTACAATTTTCATTTATTAATCTTCCTTTTCTTCTTCGTTGTCTTGCACATATTTTGCATTTGATTCTACTTCAACTGTTTTTTCTAAGTTTTCTTTATATTCAGCATTTTCTTCTTGTTCTTCTTTTTCTTCTTTTTCTTCGCCTTCTGTTGTCTCTCCTATTTGTGTTTCTATGTCTTCATCTTCTATTATTTCATTTGTTTGAATTTCTTCGTTATCTATTTCTTCTTTATTTTGTGAATCCTCAACTGTTTCTACTTCTTTTGCTGGTTCTTCTACAACTTCTAATTTTTCTCCGCAACTTGGACAGAAATTATCTTCTTTATTTACTTCTTTAAAACATTTTGGACATTGTTTTTTGTCTCTTAGTTCTAAACATTGATTTGATAAGTCATCTATTTCATCACTTAGTACATCGATTTGTGTACATAGTTCTTCTAGCATTTCTTCATTTTCATATTTTTCTTTTAGTACATGTTTTTCATATACTTCTTTTCCTATTTTTTGGTATAATCCGTTTACTTGATTTTTTAATTCACCTATTCTTAATTTCATTTTAGTTTCTTTAGCAATTTTTCCTGTTTTGTCTGCAGTTATTTTATATGCTTCTGAAGCTTTTTTTCCTAACATATCTAAAAATTCCATAAATTTTCTCCTTCTAAATTTTAATAATTTTAACTTTTATTTTATTATTAGAAATTTTATAAATAATTATTCACTTTTGCCTTCTCTTGTCATCAAATTTTTAACTGCTGTTTGTGGATCTAGCTCATTATATATTACTTCATATACTGTTTCAATTATTGGCATATAAGCATTTTGTCTTTTTCCTAATTCATAAGCTACATCTATATTGTCTATACTTTCTATTACCATTCCAACTTCTTTTTTAGTTTCTTCTAGAGTTTTTCCTTGCCCTATTAATTTTCCAGCTTTTCTGTTTCTACTATGTTCACTTAAACAAGTTACAATTAAGTCTCCTAAACCACTTAATCCATAAAATGTTTCTCTTTTTCCACCAAGACTTACTCCTAGTCTAGAAATTTCTGTTAGTCCTCTTGTTATTAATGCTGCAAAACTATTGTCTCCAAGGCCTATTCCAGCAGCTACTCCAGCACAAAATGCTATTATGTTTTTTAAAGCTCCACCTAATTCAACACCTTTTACATCATCTGTTGTGTAAATTCTCATTTTTTCTGACATAAATGTTTTTTGAATTAAATTTCTAACTTCTTCATGTTTTGATGCTACTACAAGTACTGTTGGTACTCCTATTGAAACTTCTTCTGCATGGCTTGGGCCACTTAAAACTCCAACTTTTACGCCTTCTAATTCTTCTTCAATGACTTCATCTAGAGTTTTTAATGTATCTTTTTCAAATCCTTTTGAACATATTATTACTGGTCTATTCCCTACATATTGTTTATATCCTTTAAATATGTTTCTTGTAAATTTAGAAGGTGTAACATGTAAAATGATTTCACTTCCTTCTAATGCTTCTTCATATGTAGTGTAGCATTTTATATTATCTGGTATTGTTACATTTGGTAAAAATTTGCATTTTTTATCTTCATTTATTATTCTTTTTTCTTCTTCATCAAATGACCATATTTTTACATTGTGTCCTTCATTTGCTAAATATATTGAAAGTGCTACTCCCCAGCTTCCACTACCTATTACTGTTATTGTTTTCATTATGTTTTGTCTCCTTTGTTATTTTCTTATACTATTTTTTATCTTCTTTGTTTTATATATGCTATTAGCCCTATTACTACAATTATTACTAGCAACACTATTAAGGCTTTTGTAGCAAATGGTATTACTTTTTCATCAGGTTGTTTTATTGTATCATTTGCATAATCATATTGTATTTCACATATTCCACTTTTAATTTTGAAATTGTCTATATGCATTATATAGTCTTTGTTCAAGTTCTTTATTCTATATTTCATGTCCATTTTTGTATAATCTGATAAAATGTCAAATTCATATACATCATTTTCTGTTTTGTCTAGCAAAATTTGTACATATTCTGCTCCATTTTCTTTGTATGTGTCATCTTTTACATTTGCAGTGTTTACTCTTAAATCTGGTATCTCGTTTTGTTTAAGTGTTTGTGGGCCTTCATATGCTATATCTAGTCCATCTTTTTGAATAACATATTCTATGTATTCTGTTGGTAATAATAAATATATATCAACATTTTCATCTTTTTTATTGTCTAAAATTTCTAATTTTAGTGTATATGTATCATTTGTAGCATATGTATTTATTGAAAAAATATTTATAAATATAAATGCTACTATAAATATAATCATACTAGTTTTTTTCATTTGTTTTACCTTCCTTTTATTTTTTTGAACCTAATCTGTTTTCTGTACCATTTAATATTCTTTTTATGTTACTTCTATGATTAAATAGAACAATTACTGCTAAAATTATGCTATAAACAAGATATGTTGTTCCTTTTTTACCTTCTGTTAAAACTGTATAATTTTCATTTATAAATAGTGTTAATACTGGGAATAATACTGCTGCTCCACATGAGCCTAAAGATACCATTCTTGTTAATATCATTAATACTAATGCAAATACTAAACAAATTAATCCAATTTGCCAGTTGCTCATTAATAATACTCCTAAAGATGTTGCTACACCTTTTCCACCTTTAAATTGGAAAAATATTGGGAATGTATGTCCTATAACAACTGCTATTCCTGCTATTTGTACTAATAGTTCTTTATTCATACCTTGAACAATGTTTCCTAATATCATTGCTATTGATATTGAAACAACTCCTTTTAATATGTCACAAATTAGTGTTATTGCAGCTGCTTTTTTTCCTACTGAACGTAACATATTAGTACTTCCTGCATTTCCACTTCCTTTTTCTCTTACATCAAATCCTGCCATTTTTTTACTTAGTATTACTGAAAAGTTTACACTTCCTATTAAATAAGCAATTATTGCCATAATTATATATGTTGCCATTTTTTATACCTTCTTTCGTTTTATTTATCATATTTGTCCAGTTTTTCTCTTACAATTATTCTTACTGGCGTTCCTTCTAATCCAAATTCTTTTCTTATTTGATTTACCAAATATCTTTCATATGAAAAATGGAATAAATCTTTATTATTTACAAATATTACAAATGTTGGTGGTTTTGTTGATACTTGTGAACCATAATAGATTTTTAGTCTCTTTCCTTTATCTGTTGGTGGTTGCACTATTGCTATTGCCTCATTTATTACTTGGTTTAATATTGATGTTGAAACTCTTAATGAATTTTGTGCATTTACATTGTTTATCATTTCAAAAAGTTTATGAACTCTTTGTCCTGTTTTTGCTGATATAAATATTATCGGTGCATATGATAAATATTTTAATTTGTCATAAACTTCTTTTTTATATTGTTCTAATGTTCCTGTTTCTTTTTCAACAGCGTCCCATTTGTTTACAACTATTATTACACCTTTTCCTGCTTCATGTGCTTCTCCTGCTATTTTAGTGTCTTGGTCTGTAACACCTTGTGTTGCATCAATCATCATTAAACATACATCTGCTCTTTCTATTGCAAGTAGTGTTCTCATTATGCTAAATTTTTCTATTGATTCTTTTATTTTGCTTTTTCTTCTTATTCCTGCAGTATCTATTAATGTATATTTTCCATTTTCATTTTCAAATTCTGTGTCTATTGCATCTCTTGTTGTTCCTGCAATATCACTTACTATTGTTCTATTTTGACCTAGAATTTTATTTATTAGTGATGATTTTCCTACATTTGGCTTTCCTATTACTGCTACTTTTATTTTGTCATCTTCGTCTTCATTTTCTGATTTTTCTGGAAATTTTTCATATATTGCATCAAGCACATCTCCAATTCCAAGTGCATTTGTTGCAGATATTGGATATGGATCTCCTATTCCTAGATTGTAAAATTCATATGATTCTTGAGTTCCTTGTTCAAAGTTATCAGCTTTGTTACATACTAATACTATTGGCTTCCCTGATTTTTTTAGCATTAGTGCTATTTCTCTGTCTGCTGCTGTTACTCCTTGTTTTACATCTGTTAAAAAGATTATTACATTTGCCATTGCTATTGCAAGGTTTGCTTGTTCTCTCATTTGTGATAATATTATATCTTCTGAGTCTGGCTCAATTCCGCCTGTATCTACTAATGTAAAGTTTCTACCTCTCCAATTTGTTTCAGCATATATTCTATCTCTTGTTACACCTGGTGTGTCTTGTACAATTGATATTCTATGTCCAACTAAATAATTGAAAAATGTTGATTTTCCTACATTTGGTTTTCCTATTATTGCTACTATTGGTTTTGACATTTTTTATTTTCCTTCCTTATAGTTTTTTACTTGTATAGTATATCATATTTTTATTTTAAATAAAAGAAAAAAGTAAAATTTTGGTCATTAACTTCAAAATTTTACTTTTTTATCTTTTTATATAATTACTAGATTCTTACACATCCACCAATTACTTTGTTTTCTTCTTGTCCTGGTAATATTTTAGCTCCACCAGCTAATACAACTATATCACCTTTTTCTAATATTCCTTCTGCTTTTAATTTTTCAATTCCTTTTTCAATTGTTTCTTCAATTGTTTTTCCATCTTGGCATAATACTGGGTGACTGTTGAAAGATAATGCTAATTGATTGTATGTTTTTTCATCATCTGTTATAGCAAATATTGGGCAACCTGCTCCTAATCCTGCTAATTTTCTTATTGAATCACCTTTATGTGTATATGCAACTATTGCACTAGCTTCAATGTGTTCAGCTGTTACAGATGTTGTATATGCTATTGCTTTTTCTAAATCATCTGTGTCATGTACAGCTGATTTTTTGTTAAATCTTTTCCAGTAATTTAAGTCATTTTCGATTGATCTTGAGATTTTGTCCATAGCTTCAACACATTCTACTGGATATTTACCCATAGCACATTCTCCAGAAAGCATGATTGCTCCTGTAAGATCATATACTGCGTTAGCAACGTCACTTACTTCAGCTCTTGTTGGTCTTGGGTTTTGTGTCATTGATTCTAACATTTGTGTTGCTGTTACAACTGGTTTTCCAACTTCATTACATCTTTTTATAAATCTTTTTTGTACTACTGGAACTTGTTCCATTGGTATTTCAACACCCATATCTCCACGAGCTACCATGATACCATCAGATGCAGCTAAGATTTCTTCAAAGTTATCTATACCTTCTTGGTTTTCTATTTTAGAGATTATTTTTACTCTTTCTCCACCATTTGCATCTAATAAGTCTCTTATTGCTTTAACATCAGCTTCTTTTCTTACAAATGATGCAGCTATATAGTCAAATCCTCTTTTGATTCCTTCTGTTATATCATCAACATCTTTTTGTGTTAATGCTGGTAATTCTAATTTTACGTTTGGAACGTTCATTGTTTTTCTGCTTCCTAATTTTCCTGTATTTAAAGCTTTACATACAATGTCTTTTCCAGCTATTTCTGTAATTTCGAATTCTATTGCACCATCATCTACTAATAGTGTTGAACCAACTTTAACATCTTTGTATAATTCTTTGTAGCTGATTGATGTTCTTTCGTTGTTTCCGATTATATCTTCATTTACAAATGTGAATGTTTGACCTTCGTTTATTACAACTTTTTCGTTTCCTGTTTCTAATACACCTGTTCTAATTTCTGGTCCTTTTGTGTCTAGTAATAAAGCTACTGGTTTGTTTAATTCTTTTCTTACTTCTTTTATTGTTTCAATTTTTTCTCCGTTTTCATCATATCCACCATGTGAAAAGTTAATTCTTGTAACGTTTAGTCCAGCGTTTACTAGTTTTGTTAACATTTCTTTACTTTGACTTGCAGGTCCTATTGTTCCTACTATTTTTGTTTTTCTTAAATTTGATTTCATTATTATTCCTCCCTTAATTTTTACACCAACTGATATTATAGCACATAGAAAAGTCCTATTTCAAGATTTTTCGGCATTTTTTTACAAAAATTTTACATTTTTGGTCTTGAGGTCACCTGGCAATGTATATTTTTTATATTAATTTGTTTGATTAAAGTGAAAAATTGAAAATTTTAGTTAGTTTTCTAATTCTACTATAGCATGTAAAACATTTCCATCATCACTTTCAAATACTATTATATGTTTATCTCCAATATTTGTGTATTTCAAGCTAACAACTTGTCCTAGTGTTATTTCCCTTTTATACATAATTCTAAACTTAGAAAAAGGTCTTTTAGCATACACCTCATCAGGCAATGCTTCATATGCTAAATCCAAATAGTAAATATTATGCATATGTCCGATAATATCTATATCTCTTCTTGTTGCCTTATATTTAATTTCTCTATCAAAATGTTCCGGTTTTTTTAATTTTTCAAGTTCTTTTTCAAAAACTTTTTTATCTGGTTCTGATTCATATTTTTCGGCCATTTCTTGTTCTACTCTTGCTATTTTTCTAGTTTGATTATTAATTAGTAACCATTTTGATGTTGCTATTACACATAAATTGTTTTCTTCATCATAAATTTCAAAATCACGATATGCATAAAATTTTTCTACTTTTCTTGACCATGTACTTATTTCTAAAGTTTGCCCATATTTTGGTCTTTTTATAACTTTTACTTTCCAATCTAGCAAAATCCAGTTTAAATGGCTATGTTCGCTAGAATTCAATCCACAACCTATACTGTCAGAGTGATATCCTGCTATATCTTCTAAATATTCTAATATGGCTTTATTATTTATTTCATTATTTTTCCATATATCTTTTAATCCCATTTTAAAATTTTCTTTATATATCATTGCTTTCCCTCCAAAATAATTTGTCACTTAAATTTATCACTCAATTTTGTCTTTGTCAAATTTTGCTATAAGTGTTCAATTATTTTAGACATATAAAAAACTTTTATGAAATATACTTTATAGTATACTCATAAAAGTTTTTTTATTAATATCCTGGTTTTTCTAATAATTTGAACATATTTTTCTTATATTCTTCAACACCTGGTTGGTTAAATGGGTTAATTCCCAATATGCTACCAGACATAGCACATGCTTTTTCGAAGAAGTATATTAGTTCCCCAATATTTGTTTCATCTAATTGACTTAATTTTATCATTATGTTTGGAACATCGCCAGATACATGAGCTTGTATTGTTCCTTCCATAGCTTTTTTATTTACATAGTCCATAGTTTTTCCAGCTAAATAATTTAATCCATCTAGATTATCATCATCTGGATTTATTGTTATATTTGATTTTGGTGTTTCTATGTTAATTACTGTTTCAAATAAGTTTCTTCTTCCTTCTTGAATATATTGTCCCATTGAGTGTAAGTCTGTTGTATTGTCTACGCCACTTGGGAATATTCCTTTTCCTTCTTTTCCTTCACTTTCGCCAAATAATTGTTTCCACCATTCTGTAAAATAATGCATTTTTGGTTCATAGTTTACTAATATTTCTGTATTTTTGTATAATTTATATAAAATATTTCTTGCTACTGCATATTGATAGCATTCATTATATTTTAGATTAGGGTCATTGTATCTTTCTTGTGCTACTCTTGCACCTTCCATTAATTTGTCTATATCAATTCCAGCTGTTGCAATTGGAAGTAGTCCAACTGCTGTTAATACAGAATATCTTCCACCTACATTGTCTGGAACTACAAATTGCTCATATCCTTCGTTTTGTGATAATGTTTTTAACGCTCCTTTTTCTTTGTCTGTTGTAGCATAAATTCTGCTTCTTGCTTCATCTATTCCATATTTGTTTTCTAGTATTTCTCTGAAAATTCTAAATGCTATTGCTGGTTCTGTTGTTGTTCCAGATTTTGAAATTACATTTATTGAGAAGTCTTTATCTCCAATGTATTCTATTAATTCATTTATGTAATTGGGGCTTAAGTTGTTTCCAACATATAATATTTGTGGATATTTTCTTTGTTTTGCTGGTAATAGGTTATTAAATGTACTTGTTAATGCTTCAACAACCGCTCTTGCTCCTAAGTATGAACCACCTATTCCTATTACTAATAATATATCTGATTCTTTTTTTATTTTTTTTGCTGCTTTTTTTATTCTTTCAAATTCATCTTTATCGTAGTTTGTTGGTAATTCTAACCAACCCACAAAGTCATTTTCATCATTTGCTCTTCTGTGCAAATCTTTGTGAATGTTTTCTACTTGTTCTTTGTACTCCATTATACTTTTTTTAGTGATACCACTATTTTTTAAGTCTAGACTTATTTCTGCCATAATTATCCCTCATTTCTTATTTGATTTTATAGCTACATTATATACAACAAATCTATTTATTTCAATACTTCATTCATAACTTTTGCCAAATATTTCATACTTGTTAAACATTGGTCTAACGTGTTTCCAGTTGCTCCAACTTCTATTATACTTGCATATTTTCCTGTATGCTGGTTATACCTAGATTTTGTTAACATTATCGGCTTAAATAACCCCGGATACATTTCTTCTGCTTTTTCTTGTACTTTTATTGCAAATTTCAAATTTTGGTTCCAATTCGGATGCCATAAGCCTCCATTGTTTGTTCCTATTACAAACATTATCTGAGCCGCCTCATCTGTTTCTCCTATTTTTACCGTTGGAGCATAATCGCTTCTAGAGCCTACTGCATCTCTATGAACATCTATTATTATATCTGATGGTGTTTGTTTTAAAATATTTTCAACTGTTGCAAGTGACCTTGTATATGAGCCATTATATGCTGGATAATCATGATAATCTTTACTATGTACGACATTATAGTTATACTGTTTTAAGTTATTTTCTAATTCTGTACCAACTCTTACCACTGTATAGTTTAAGTCTGTTGTTCTAAATGTTCCTGTTGGTGTATATGTATAATTAGGGCTTGATGTGTAGCTTTCGCAACTATGTGTATGAAATAAAACAATATTTTTATTTGTCATTTCAATATCTGGTTTTAACATGTCTTCTGTTAAAGTATAATCTGTTTGATTTTTTATTTTTATATTCCCATATTGTACGTTTGCATTTTCTGCTATTGGATTATTTGTTATTATTTCTGTTTTTGTTCCTGCTTGTTCAGGCTCTTTGTTGACATCTTCAGTGTTTGTTTCTTCTTTGTCAGTTTTTTCTTGTTCTGTTTCTATTTTTTCTTCTTTTGCTTCTTGCTTTTCTTTGTTTTCTTCTATTTTTTCTATTCCTTTTATGGAGCTTATTTGAGTATATAGCATTGCTTCTAATATATCATTATTATTCTTTTTGGTACTTTCTTTTGCTGTTTCTTTCTGTTCTTTTGTTATACTTTTTACTGTGGGCATTGTTTGTTCTAAGCTTGATATTAGACTTTTCCCTGACAATATTCCTATTTTGTTTTTTACTTCTTTTTCTATTGCTGGCTGTTTTACTTCTGTTTTGTTAAATGTTTTGCTTATTAGTATTATAGCTGTTATTGCTATTATCATTCCTGCTAAATATTTTATTAGATCTCTTGCTTTTAAAACAGTAATATTAAACATCATTTTCTCCTTGTCCTTTTTAGTCTCTTATATTTATATATATTCATCTAGTTACTGTTTTATTACTATTTTTTATATATAAGACTTTCCTATAATAAAAAAATAGAAAGCAATATATGCTTTCTATTTTTTTATTATTAGATTTTTTTCCAAAACCAGTCTAAACTGTTGTCATAGCTTTTCTTTCCATTAACTTTTGTTTCAATATCATCAACCCATAAATATGAGAAAAATGTCATTAAAACAAATACAAAGTCAATTACTATGCATCTTGATAATGTTGTTATCATATATCTGTATTCTTCTTGTAGGGTTGCAACTTGAGCAACATGTACAACTAATATAATTAAGTATATAAATAATGCACCTGCTGTTATATAGCTTTTTTTAACTTCTTGTGATAAGAATATTAACAAAGCTGTTGCTGCTACTGCTAGTAATAATGTAAGTGGATTTGATATATCAAATATAAACATATTTGTCCCCTCCTATTTCTCTTTGGTTTATGCTTTTATAATATCATTAAAATTTATTTTTATCAATGATTTTATTGATATTTTATTTAAGTTTTTCTTCTATTAGATCTGCTATTTCTCTAGCTTTTTTTGTAATGTATTCTTGATCTTCTCCTTCTATCATAACCCTTACTAATGGCTCTGTTCCAGAAGGTCTTATTAAAACTCTACCATTTCCAGCAAATTCTTTTTCTAATTTTTCAATTGCTTCTTTTATTTGTTCATCATTTTCATAGCCATATTTTTTATCTGAATTTACTTTAGCATTTATTAATACTTGTGGATATGCTTTTACTAAATCTCCTAATTCAGATGCTTTTTTGTTTTCTTCAAGTATTGCTTTTATTAACATTAAAGATGTTAATATACCATCTCCAGTTGGGTTATAGTCTAATAAAATTACATGTCCAGATTGTTCTCCTCCTAGGTTAAATCCGTCTTTTAACATTTCTTCTAATACGTATCTATCTCCAACTTTTGTTTGAAGTAATTCTAAGCCATTATCTCTTGCATATTTATTTAATCCAAGGTTACTCATTACTGTTGCAACTATTGTGTCTTTACTTAGTTGTCCTTTTCTTCTTAAGTTATTTGCAATTATTGCTAATAATTTATCTCCATTTATTTCATTTCCTTTTTCATCAACTGCTAAACATCTGTCTCCATCACCATCATATGCAACACCTAAACTTAATTTGTTGTCTAAAACAAATTTCTTTAGTGTTTCTAAGTGTGTTGAACCGCAGTTATCATTTATGTTTATTCCATCTGGTTTATTGTTTATGATTTTATAGTTTATGCCTAATGCTTTAAATACTTTTTCTGCAACTACAGATGTTGCTCCATTTGCTGTGTCTATTCCTACTACAAAGTCATCTCTATTATATTTTGCTATGTCATCATCAAAGTTTTTTCTAAAGAAATATACATATTCATCTAGCATTTCTAGTGCATATTCTGATACTCCTATTTTGTCATTAACAGCTGTTAATTCTTCTAGTTTACCAGATTCCATAACTTCTTCAATTTCTTCTTCTAATGAATCTGAAATTTTCATTCCTTTGTTACTAAAGTATTTTATTCCATTAAATTCATAAGTATTGTGTGATGCAGATATTACAACACTTGCATCTGCATTTAGTTTTCTTGTTAAATATGCTACTGCTGGTGTTGGAATTACTCCTAAAAGTTTTACATTTGCTCCATAACTCAAAAATCCAGCTACCATTGCGCTTTCTATTAGAGTTCCTGATATACGTGTATCTCTTCCTATTAAAATTGTAGGTGTGTGGTCTGAATGTTTTGATAGCACATATGCACCTGCTTTTGCTACTTGATAAACTAATTCTGGTGATAATTCAGTGTTTGCTATTCTCCTAATACCATCTGTTCCAAAATATTTTCTCATTTCTATACTTCCTTCCTTTAGCTAAAACTTTTCTTTGTTCCTACGAGCTTTAGTCTTTTTTTATAAAATTCATAATAATTGATTTTAAAGATTCCCCTTTTATCATTTCAAGTTTTTCTTTAAAACTTAGTTCTATTTTATGTGGTTCTTCTATATCTATTCTTTTATTTTGTAATACTAGACTTGGATTTGTTGTTGTTAGCTCTCTTAGTTTTTCTTCTCCTATTATACTAGATATTTCTTCTAATATTTCTGGTATTTTAGGATATATTGTGTTTTGTCTATGTACATCTGACCCTAGCATATGTATCATGTTGTTTTCAAAAAATTTTCTTACAATCATTTGTGCCTTGCTTCCATATTGTCCTATTATACTTCCATAGTTTGCCTGCATTAATACACCTTTTTCGATTAGGTCATATATTAGTTCTGGTTCTTGTTGCACAAAACTGTATCTTTCTGGGTGTGCAAGTATTGGTACTATTTTATATTGTTGCATTTCATAAATTACATCATATAAATTTAGTGGCTCTGCGTTTAACGGCATTTCGAATAACACATAACTTGTGTTATTCATTGTTGTTGCCTTTCCTTCTTCTAACAATTTTATAATGTTCTCAGACATGTATATTTCGTTTCCTAAATATAGTTTAACATCTATATTTTTTGCTTCTACATTTTCTTTTATTGCATTAAGCCATACTTCTCTTTCTGGTGAGTTTGTTTCATAATATCCTTCCATGTAATGCGAAGTTAAAACAATTGAGTCAAACCCAACGCTTTTGGCCTCTTTTATTAAATTAAATGTTTCTTCTATGCTTTTAGATCCATCATCTATATTTGGTAATATATGTGTGTGTATGTCTATCATTTTGTTCTTTTTCTCCTTTTGTTTCTTAATTTAGTTTTTTCTTTTCTTCATCTAAATATTGGTTTATTTGGTTTAATATATCATTTGTTTTTTCTATTGATATTTCTTCTTTATTTTCTATTTTTATTTTTCTATTTAATGTTTTTGGCTTTTCATTTTTTTGATTATTTATTTGATTTGTTTTTTCTGCATTTCTATTATTAGAATTTTGTGTATTGTTTTTTAATAAATTTGATGTTCTGTTATACATTTGTGCATTATTTCTTCTTGCTTGTGTGCTTCTACTTGGTGTCTTTGTATTTCTCATTGATGTTGATCCATAATAATAGCTTTGTTCATATTTTTTAGATGACATTGTAACTTTATTTACTACAACACCTGCAATTTTCCCACCAACATTTTGAATGTTTGTTATTACTCTTTTTAAATCTTCTTTTTTAGTGTGCTTTTGTGCTGTTACAATTATTGTTGAATCTACTAATCTTGTTAAAATTAATGAATCAGTTACTAGTTGACTTGGTGTTCCATCTATTATTATGATATCACACATTTCTTTTAATTGGTCTAGTAAACTTACCATTTGTGGCGCAATTAATAATTCTGATGGGTTTGGTGGTATGTTACCAGCTGATATTACATATAAATTTTCAACTTCTGTTTCTTGTATGTAATTTGATAAATCTTCATTTATCTCTTCTCCATCTAGCACTCCTGATAAATAGTTTGATAGTCCTGGTCTTGGAGATACTCCAAATATTGTGTATTGTCTACCTTTTCTCATGTCTGCATCTATTATTACAACTTTTTTGCCAGCTTGTGCAAATGTTACTGCTAAATTGGCTGATACCCAGCTTTTTCCTTCTCCTGGTAGTGTTGATGTTACTAATATTGTTTTTAGTTTTCCTTTTGTATTCATAAATTGTATGTTTGTTCTTAATGTTCTAAATATTTCGGAAATAGGAGATTTTGGATCGTGTTCTGCTATTACTTCTTTTCTCATTATCTTCTACCTCCTTTTCTTTTTTGTGGTTCTGGATTATATACTGGAATTGAAGCTAATACTGGTAGCTTAAATTCTTTTTCTACTTCTTCTGCTGTTTTTACTGTTGTATCTAGCATATTTGCTATTAAAACATACATTGCTGCAACTACTACACCTATAAATGTAAATACTATTATATCTTTTCTATGATTTATATTTGATGGTGTTGTTGGTGTTTCAGCCTCATCTACTACTTGTACGTTTTCAATACTATATATTTCTTTTACTTTTTCAGCAAAAACTTTTGCCATTTCATTTGCTATTTTTGAAGAATTTACTGGTATTTTTGTTGTTACTGTTATTTTTATTATTTCTGTTTCTTTTACAGAACTTACTGTAACACTATTTTTTAATTCTGTTTCACTTATACTATTTCCTAAATTCAAGTTTGCAATTACCTGTCTTATTACATTTTTACTTTTTATTAGCTCACTATATGTTGAAACTAATTTTGAATTTACTGTTAGTTCTGTTGATGTTGATGTTGTTATTGTGTTTGAATTTTGTTGTTCATTTTTTTGTGATGCTAGTATTAGTGTTGTTTCTGCACTGTATTTTGGAGTTGTGAATCCTACTGTGTATATTATTCCTATTACCATAAATATTAGTATTATTAATACTATTTGTACTTTTTTTGCCCAAAATATTCCGAATAGTTCTTTTAAATCTAGTTCTTCCATGTTTCCCCCTTGTTTTCTTTTCTCTTTTTTCTTTTGATTTTCTGCTTTTTGTTTTCTTGTTTATGATACTTTTATAGTATACCTTTTCATTTATTTTTTTGCAATATTTTTCTTATATTTTTGTCAAAAAATCAAGATACTTTTGGATATCTTGATTTTCAACTTATATTTTCATAATCACACTAGTTCATTATCCAACACTTTTAATCTCTACTATATAAATCACGTGTATATACTTTTTCTCTAACTTCAAATAATTTGTCTTCGTAACGATTAGCAATAATTACATCTGCTTTTTCTGCAAACTCTTTAAATTCTTTTATGACTTGACATCCATCAAATTCTTTATCTTTTAACGTTGGCTCATAAATAATGATTTTAGCATCTTTATCTTTTAGCCTTGTAATAACTCCTTGAATAGCACTAAATCTAAAATTATCTGAATCTGCTTTCATAGTTAATCTATATATACCTACTACTTTAGGTGATTTTTTCATAACCATATCGGCTATATGTTTTTTTCGTGTCTCATTTGATCTGACAATGGCTCTAATTAGATTTTGGGGTACATTGTCAAAATTTGCCAATAATTGTTTTGTGTCTTTTGGTAAACAATACCCTCCATATCCAAAAGATGGATTATTATAATGATTTCCAATTCTTGGGTCTAAACTTATTCCATCAATAATGTCTTTGGTATTTAAACCTTTTATTTCAGCATAAGTATCAAGTTCATTAAAATATGAAACTCTTAATGCTAAATATGTGTTGGCAAATAATTTAACTGCTTCTGCTTCTGTTGAGTCCATATATTTTGTTTCGATATTTTCTTTTATAGCTCCATCTTTTAATAGGTTTGCAAATTCTATTGCTCTTTCTGATTTTTCGCCTACTATTATTCTTGATGGATATAAATTGTCATATAAAGCTTTACCTTCTCTTAAAAATTCTGGTGAAAACATTATATTTGTTATTCCATATTTTTTCTTTATTGATTCTACATATCCTACTGGTATAGTAGATTTTATTACCATTGTTGTGTCTAGGTTCATTGAAATTACTTTTTCGATTATGTCCTCAACTGAACTTGTATCGAAATATTTTGTTTCATCATTATAATTTGTTGGTGTTGATATTATTATAAATTTTGCACCTTCAAATGCTTCTTTGTAGTCTAATGTTGCTTTTAAGTCTAATTTTTTGTTTGCAAGAAAGTCTACTATTTCTTTGTCTCTAATTGGTGACTTTCCTGCATTTATCATGTCTACTTTTTCTTTTATTACATCTAATGCAATTACTTCATTTCTTTGGGCTAATAAACATGCTATTGATAGCCCTACATATCCTGTTCCTGCTACTGCTACCTTCATTTTCATTTTTTCCTTTCAATTTATTCTTCATATATAGATCAAGAATTATCTCTTAAATTTATTAATTCTTTTATATTCTTTTTATAATAATATATAAGAATCGGTATAACTATCCAAACCGACAAACTTGTTGCAAGAGGTAATCCCACATACCCAAGCCTTCTAAACAACATAATATTTAATAATGTATTTATGGCTACTGAAATAATACTAATTACTATTACAAATCTACCTTTTTCTAGACAATATAAAGCTTTAATATACAAATCTCTTATGGATATTCCAGTAACTCCAATTACGTACATTTGTAAACATATTGATGTCTTATTAAGTGAATCCAAATCAAATGCTCCCCTATAATACACAATCTTTACTATATTTACAGAGAAGGTAATAAAAAATATGGTTATCGGAATATAAATTATTAATATAATTAATAAAGATTTTTTTATTATCTTTTTAAAATTTATAAAATCCCTTTCTACAATCTTTTTAGATATTTTGGGGAATAATACGGTTAAAAAACCTGCTGCAATTATCAAAGTAACCGTTTTAATATTAGTTGCATAACTCAACGTAGATACAATACCTGTACCACTATTTGAGGCAAATATTTTATCTATCATCGAATTTATATCTGTAATTACACTACTAAAAAAGATTGGTATCAAAATTTTTGAAAAAAGCCTAATCTCTTCTTTTTTTAATACTAATTGATACTTTAAATTCTTTTTAATACATAAAAAAACTAATATTACTAAATATATAAAGTTAGCTAATAAATAGCCATATGAAAGCCAATTACAATCAATATAAAAAGCTATTAATATTGTAATAATTTCTATAATATTGACTGTTAAATATGCTACCTGTGAAATAACATATGAATTTTTGCATCTTAAATATTCTGATAAAATGTTCGCAACTACTAAAAAAATAGTTCCAATTGTAATAGGTATCAAAAAGTTTATTGTATATGTAATTTGTTCACTGTTGAATCCAGGTGCAAAAATCTTTATAATATTTTTTTCAAAAACTATCATAATAGCAAAAATAACAACTAAAATAACTAATATAAAATTTAGAAAAGTACTTGTATATTCATTTTCTCTCTTATACTTTTCGGACATATAATATCCTTTTGTAAAAGCTTGATATGAATATAATACCATTCCAACAATTATCATTGAAATTGAAATTGCCATTTGATATGCATCAGATATAACCGAAGTCCCATAATATTTGGCTAAAAATATATTTTTTATGAATCCTAAAAATTTAGCAACAAACATCAACAAAATAACTATAACTGTAGTTTTATAATTAAATATTTTTTTAAACAATTCTTTCACATTTTCACTCCTTTTCATTTCGTGGAATTACAAATTTCATTATCAAACACAATAATATAAATCCATGAGTTAACAGCACTGTGAAAAATGATGAACTCATAAATATATATGAAACATTAACCATAATCGTTAATAAATAAAAGGGATTTATACCTTCAGCACAATAATCCAAAAAACGTAATAATACACAAATTAACATTGGCATTATAAACATTCCCATTGAACCTAAATTCATAAAAGCATCTGAAAACAACCCATTATTTGCTAACATTTCTGGTGTATTAAAGTAAACTGAGCTTATTATTTTTTGGATTTGATCAGTATATGGAGATTCAAACCCTAATTTTCCCATAAATGATTGTCTAAATAAATCAATTTCATGATTTGAGAAAAAGTCAAAGTAATATTGATTTAAAAGAGCGGGTACAAAAAATAACCTTCTAATAAAATAATTATAAATATTAGCCGACTTTAACAAATTAAATTCAATAAATCCTAAAAAATTAATTCCAACCAATCCAGATAATATATAATATTTAATATTTCCACTTTTAAACAGGTCCACATCTTTTTTATTATATAAAAATTTTACTATCCCATATGCAATAATTATCGAAAACAAAGTTGATTTACTTCCATCAGCGCAAAAAGCCATTAATTGAATCATTGCAGATAACATATATGCAACCCTTTTTTTATTATTAAATAAATAAATAAATAATAATGGATTAATAACTTTAAATGCTGCAAATAAATATGCTAAAACCAAAGGAACCCTTGCATTAAAATAGTTATTTCTTAAATCATAGACATTATCAAATTTTAAATTAATTCCAGTATACTTAAATAAAATTATTCCCACTATTATAAATTCAATCAATATCAAAACATACATACTTATTAAACTATTTTTTGTTTTAGCTTTATTCGCTTTAAAGTGGAATTTGTTAAAATAATTTATAAATAATATCATTATAATCCAATATAATACTTGTAAAAGCAAATATTTTTCACTAATAGGCATAAATATATATGTAATAATTGATGGAATAAAATTTACCAATACTAAAACATATACAACTAACTTGCTATAATTATCTGTTGTCTGCTTTACTACAAAAATAAATGCTACGGTTAACAATGTAATACCTATCACGCATGACATAATTGTCATTTTATTTTCAAATCCATAATATCCATAGACATCTGTCAAATATTTATCAAAACAATAAAATAGCATGTATATATATGTAATATATAAAATAAAATACTTCGTTATTTTTTTCATGATTTTACACCTTTTCTTATTATTTGTTTATACAAACAGTAATTTTTCTTTTGTATATATTCCTTACCTTCTTCGTACACACTTAGCGCTTCAAACAGATAAATATCCAAGAAATTAATTTTAGCATAATTTTTTTTATTAGTACAATACTTAAATAGCTTTCTAAATTTCTTTTTGTTATTTTGAAATCTTGGATTTCTATCTACAATTTCTTTTTCATACAAATGATTATTTTCATCAAAAATTTTAACTTTTTTCTTTAAAGTGTATATATTTTTATAACAAGATAATATATTTCTCAATTCATAGGTTATACAATGAAACAATGTTATTTTATGAGGCTTTTTTCCCAATCCTAATAGTAGTATTTTTGCTCCTCTTTTTATAGATTTATAATATGGAGAATTTTCATCAAAATAATAATAACTATCAATATGTGATAATAACAAATCATTTGAACTTTTCCCAATTCCAATCATTGAAAAAATTGTATCTAAACTTCTAATTATATTATATTTAGTTCTAAAGACTTCCGATAAAACCCCTGCACATGATTTATCATTATAATGAAATTCATTTTTATTTTCAGAAAATGCAGGCATCAAAATTGTACCATTATCACCAATTATTTCATATATTGTATCAATTACGTCTTCTGGTTTTCCCTTAAATCCTATAAATGCTCTCCATGCGGAATGCACAATAACAATGTCACCCTTTTCTAATCCTAGTCCTTCTAATATATTTTTTAATTCAAATTTATCAAATGATTTCATGTTGATTTTTTTTAGTATTCTATATTTTTTTCTATTTAACGCATCTGAAATTGTTTCATTGTCTTTTACTCCAATAATATATCTAATGAAAAGTCTAATTTTTTCTTTCATTTTCATCCCCCTACTTTTTTGATCCACAAAGCATCTTTAAATAAGCTTTTATAATCGAATTTCCATAGAACTTCCTTCTTTTTATAGCATTTTGTAAGCAAAGTACTTTATAAAACCTAGGAGATATTTTTTTATATAAATATCCTTGATCCTCTAAATATTTGTCAATAGTCACCTGCTCCCAGGTAGATTTTCTTTCTTCTGTTAGCGTAGCAATATATTCTGGAATTGCATAAATATTTAGTTTTTTATTTAGACATTCTGTAAGAAATAAATTATCTTCTCCATGACAATGTTCAGTTCCACCACCAAAACATTGATTAAAGTATATACCATTTTCCTTAATACTTTTTAATTTTACAGCTATTCTTGCTGTTCCATATCTCATATAATTGAAATAATTAATTTTGCATTTTTTTTTAATAATATATCGTCTAGGATTTTTTTCTATTAAATTAAAAATAAGAACATCTGCTTTAGGATTTTCGTTAAATGCTTTCTCGACTATTTCCACATAATTGTCTCTATATATCATATCATCATCAGCGAATAGACATATATCTCCTGTCGCTCTCATTAGTGCATTATTTCTATTTAAACCTACACCTCTTTCATTAAAATTCAAATATATAATATCATGCTCATTATATTTAAATTTTTCAACTCCATTGCAGTTACATTGATTTCCTATTATTGCGTTTGATTTTATATTCATTTTTTTTAACAATGTATGATTTTTTTGATACATTGTTGCAACTAAAACTTGAATTTTCATTTGACTAACATATCCTTTATAATTTTTTTATCTAGTACTTTCAGCTTTTTCCCAAAATGGTTTTGCTTTTCCAGTTATAATATTTTTTACTCCCACTATTTGAGCAAAAACAGTCATACAATAATAATAAACCATATTTAGAACCTTATTATCTATATTAAATAGCATTTTTGCTAACGCTAAAGCATATATAAACACTTGTATAATAAACGCTAACAAATAAATAGTTTCATTTGCCATCAGCATTCCACTCATAAAAAATGCTATAACATGCATAATCCATAATAAATATCTACATGTTCTGTGTCCTAGATAGAAATATGTAAACCATTTATATTTAAATATATTCAAAATTTTTATATTCGGTAGTATCGCGGATAAAATAATTCTATTCATTCTAACTTTTCGTTTAAATTCATCATTATTGTTTTCTCCAGCCTTTTCATATGCAATTGCATCACTATTAACTATAGCTCTCCTACCATTAAGTGCATAATATAAAGGCATTGAACTATCATGACATTGTATAGGATTAAAGTCTACATATTCTTTCGTTCGGCATGCATATAATGCCCCATTGCCAGCAGTAATTGTTTGAAATTTTGACTCAATATGTCTTATTTTTAAGTCTAAATTCCAATATGTACTTTCTGATTTACTGGTTTCATTATCATCAGAATTACAATATCTCAAATCACCTGCCACATATGCGATATTACTATTAGTAAAGGATGCCACTATTTCTTTAATAGCATTTCTCTTTAAAATAGAATTTGCATCCGTCATAATCAAAATTTCGCCTTTTGCAATTTTGGCAGCTTCATTTTGAGCATTAGTTTTTCCTTTTCTTATTTTTACCTTATACAATTTTATCTTATATTTTTTATTATCTTCAATAAACTTTTCAACAATCTTGTTAGTATTATCATCACTATTATCTGACGATACCAATATTTCTAATAACTCTTTAGGATAATCTAAATTAATTGCATTTTCTAATTTCTTTTCAATAACCTTTTCCTCATTATGTGCAACTATCATTAAAGTAACCTGTGGTTTATAATTATAATCTTTGGTTAGTTCCTTGGGTTTCAGAATTTTATCAAGTACAATTACAGAAATATAGTATCCTATATTAGCCCAAAAAATAATAAACACTGAAATCCAAAATATAATTTTTAAACAACTCATTAGTACTAATTCTCCCCTTTTTCTTTTATCTTTTTAACAGGCACCCCCACATAAATGCCTTTTTCTTTTATCTCTTTCACAATAACAGCTCCTGCACCTATAACGCAATTACCACAAATATCTATATTATTCTTCACAACTGCACCTGAACCAATGTGTGTTAATTTTCCGACTTTTACAGTTCCTGATAATGTTGCATTTGGAGATACATGTACATAATCTTCCAGAATATTGTCATGTTCGATAATTGCCGCTGTATTAATAATACAGTGCTTTCCTATTTTAGCTGATGTATTAATACACGCATTTGCCAAAATAGCACTTCCTTTTCCTATTTCTACATCTAGTGCTATTTGACTGTTTGAATCTATTGCCGTATAAAAATTTAATATTTCATCATATTTTTCTGCAATTTTCTTTCTTAATTCATTGTTTCCTATTCCTATTATAAATTCTGCATTTGGATATTTCAATTGTAAATGTACAATATCTTCAAATGTTCCTATTACTTTATAATTTTTTTCTTTTATTATTACAGTTCCAATTTCTATATTGTCATCTAAAAAGCCCTTTACAATATCGCCTGACTTATTAATTACATTTGCAATTACTTTTGCATGTCCACCAGCACCTATAATAAAAACTTCTTTATTCATATTTTCTTCTCCATCTTATTTCCTTTGAACTTTTCCATTGTTACATTATTTTCTTGCGATATTCCTTCTCGTTTAAAAACTTTTCCAATTGTCGTAAATATTATTTTTATATCTTCTAATATAGAAATTTTTTCTATGTATTCTAAATCATCATTAAATTTTTCTTCCCATGTAATTGAATTTCTTCCACTTACTTGTGCTAATCCTGTAAGTCCTGGTCTAACATCATGTCTATGTTTTTGTTCTTCATTATATAATGGTAAATATTCTACTAATAGTGGCCTTGGTCCTACAATTGCCATATCTCCTTTTAAGATATTCACCAATTCTGGTAACTCATCTAAACTTGTACTTCTTAAAAACTTTCCAAATTTAGTTAATCGTTCTGAATCTGGTAAAAGATTTCCATTCTCATCTTTTTTATCTGTCATAGTTCTAAATTTATATAATGTAAAAATCTTTTCATTTTTGCCAGGTCGTTGTTGTTTAAATATTACTGGGCTACCTAGCTTTACTCTAACCAATATTGCTACTATTAATAATACTGGTGATAATACTATAAGTGCCACTAAGCTCAAAACAAAATCCAATATTCTTTTTATATATTTTGCATACATCGAAAAAGTCTCCTTTTATTTCCATAAATTCTTAATAATATTAACTATTTTATCTTGTTCTTCTTTTGTCATTTTAGTATCAGAAGGTAAGCATACTCCTGTTTCAAATAATTCTTTTGATACTGGTTCATCTGCAACTTTTATAAAGTCACATTTTTCAAATACTGGTTGCATATGCATAGGTTTCCATACTGGTCTTGATTCTATATTTTCTTTTTCAAGTGCCACCATTATGTCTAATGGTTTTACTTTTGAATCTTCTTTTATTGTTATTACAGATAACCAATGATTTGGCATTGTGTTTTCAGGTATTGGTTGCATTTTTATGTCTGTCATATCTTTAAATGCTTCTTTATATCTGTTATATATTTCTGTTTTTTGTTTTATTCTTAAGTCTAATACTTTTAATTGACCCCTGCCAATTCCTGCAACTATGTTGCTCATTCTGTAGTTATATCCTATTTCTTTGTGTTCATAATGGCGTGCCTTTTCTCTAGCTTGTGTTGCCCAAAATCTTACTTTGGCTATTTTTTCTTCATCTTCTGAAATTAGCATTCCACCGCCACTTGTTGTTATTATTTTGTTTCCATTAAATGAATAGATTCCATATTTTCCAAATGTTCCTGTTTGTTTTCCTTTATATGTTGCTCCTAAACTCTCTGCTGCATCTTCTACTAGTGGTACTTCATGTTTTTCACATATTTTTCTAATTTCTTCTATTTTTGCAGGTGTTCCATATAAATGAACTACTATTACTGCTTTTGGGTGTGGATATTTTTCAAACGCTTTTTCTAATGCTTCTGGATCCATATTCCATGTTTCTTTTTCGCTATCTATAAATACTGGAGTTGCATTTTGATATGTTATTGGGTTTGCTGTTGCTGAAAATGTTAAGTCTGAGCAAAATACTATGTCTCCTTCTTTTACATCTAGTGCTTTAAATGCCATATGTATTGCTGCAGTTCCTGCTGATAATGCTGCAGCATGTTTTGTTCCAACATATTTTGCTAATTCTTCTTCAAATTTATTTACATTTTCTCCTAATGGTGCAATCCAGTTAGTGTCAAAAGCTTCTTTTACATACATTTTTTCATAACCTTCATCAGACATATGTGGTGAAGCTAAAAATATTCTTTTTCCCATTATTTTTCCTTCTTTCTCGTTTTCAAAATAAATATCTTTATTCACTGTATCAACTACAATTAGTTTTCTGCATTATACCCTTTAGGATCTCTAAATGTTGGTACAACTTCTTTTATAACTTTTTTAATTTCATCTTTTTGCTCATTATTACAATTTTCAAGTAAATTTTTAAGTTCTGCTAATTTTTCTTCAATCATGTTCATGTCAATTTTCATAGGCTCTGCCACATGAATTTTATCATGTTTAGTTGCTTGTAAACCTTCTTCTGACATCAATAATTCTTCATACAATTTTTCTCCTGGGCGTAAACCTGTTACTTTTATTTGTATGTCTACATTTGGCTCCAATCCTGACAATTTTATTAGTTTTGTTGCCATATCATATATCTTTACTGGTTCTCCCATGTCCAGCACAAATATTTCTCCACCTTTTGCTGCTGACATTGCTTGTAGCACAAGTGATACAGCTTCTGGTATTGTCATAAAAAATCTTGTTATTTCTTTATGTGTTACAGTTACTGGTCCACCTTTTGCTATTTGCTTTTTAAATAGCGGAACTACAGAACCATTACTTCCAAGTACATTTCCAAATCTTACTGCTGCATATTCTGTGTTGCTTACTTTGTTTTTGGCTTGTACTATCATTTCACATAGTCTTTTTGTTGCTCCCATTATATTTGTTGGGTTTACTGCTTTGTCTGTTGATATTAATATAAATCTTTTTACTCCGTATTCATCTGCACAATTTACTACATTGTATGTTCCAAATACATTGTTTTTTATTGCTTCTAATGGACTTGTTTCCATTAATGGTACATGTTTATGTGCTGCCGCATGGAATACTAAATATGGTTTATATTCTGCAAATATTTCGTTTAGTCTTTCTTTTTCTCTTACACTTGCAACTATCGCGTCTATTTGTATTTTTGGATAGTTGAATTTTAATTCTTGTTCTATGTCATATAAATTGTTTTCGTATATATCTACTATTACAAGTCTTTGTGGTTTGAATTTTATTATTTGTCTACACAATTCTGATCCTATTGAACCACCACCACCTGTTACTAGCACGACTTTGTCTTTTATTAATTCTCCTATGTTTTTGTTGTCTAATTTTATTGGGTCTCTTCCTAATAAATCTTCTATTTGAACATCTCTAAAGCTTTGCATTAATGGTTTGCCTTTTATTAGTTCTTTTGTTCCTGGTAATATACGAACTTTGCATCCTGTTTCTTGGCATATCTCTAATATTTTTCTTCTGTCATCTGGTGATATATTTGATATTGTAAAAAATATTACTTCTACATTATTTTCTTTACATATTCTTGGTATGTCATAACGTGTTCCTAATATTTTGTTTCCTGATATTGCATAGTTTACTTTGTTTGTATTGTCATCTATTAAACCTATTACATTGTAACTATCTTTCATGCTTGATTTTATTGTTCCTAGCAATATTCTTGTTGCATCTCCTGCTCCTATTACTAGTACATTTTTCTTTTCACTATTTTCTTCTACTTCTGGATCTTTATATTGATTTGATAATATCATTCTAAGAAATACTCTATATCCTATTATTGATGTTACTATTATTAATGCTGCAATTAGGTTTACTCTTTCATCTACAATTGGTATTACTCTTAGGATATTAAAAAATATCATTATTGTGCAAGATATTAAACATGCAAGTACATATATTAAATAGTCTTTTCCATTTTCATATCTTGTTATGTTATGATATGTTCTGAATATTGTTAATATTATTTGATAAATTAGTGTTGCAAGTATTATTGTGTCTATTACAACTTTGTGCATTTCTGCTCCTATTACTAACTTATTTCCTATAAGGATTTCTGCTATATAGTAGCTTACTGCAATTATTATTACATCCATGATTCTTAAGCAAATGTTTCTGTGCTTTTTTATGAATTTCACTTTTAATTTCCCCTTTTTTCTGACTTTTTTATTCTATCATTGTACATACTTTTTTGCAATACTTTTTTCGACTTTTCGTGTATTTTATTCTAACTAAAAAGTAGACTAAAATTATTATTAACTAACACTTTTAATCTACGGTATTTTAATTTTCTTTTTTTATTATTTTTTTACCAAGTAAAATTAGTGAAATCCCAAGCATAACACCTAAAGTATCAATAAACACATCTTCTATCATACATGCTCTTCCTGGTACAAAATATTGATGAATCTCATCACTAGTTGCATATATAATTCCTAAAGTAGAGCTTATTCCGAATTTCATTTAGTTCTTCTAATTTATATGTAGAAACTAGTGCCATTAAAAGCATTCCGAACTACTGTATATATTGAAAAGTGGGCAATTTTTCTTATTACACTTTCTACTTTATGTATTATTTTTTCTTTTTCATTTTCCGTTTTATCCTTTATCGTTTTTATATTTTTAGTAATCATTATTGTAATTTTTCTGCTCACGCCACTAGATTCTGTTGAATTTTGGCTAGAAAAACCAAATATTATTCTAAAAGTGCATAATAGCAAAATTATTAATATTATTCTTTCTATATTTATTTTCATATATCCTATCCCTTATAAATTGAAAGAATTAAAACTTTATTATATTAATGTTTTAATTCTTTCTGTTTTTTAATTACTATATCCTGTTTTTGCTACAATATCATTGCTAATTTTTTTTACAGCTTCAGAAGGTGTATAATTTTTATTTTCAAATACTTCTTGTTGCAATCTTGTTACATTGCTTTCTAGAGTAATTGGAATTCCGTACCATCTGTCCATTGTTTTACCTTTTGTTTCATATGGCCAACCGATACTTTCTGTTATTTTAAAGTTTGTAGCACTTGGCAATAAAGCAAATATGTCACTTGCTGTTATGTTTGTATATACTCTAGGCAATACTTGATCTACCAATGAATTTAACTGACTAATGTTAAATGTTTTTACTTTGTTTGCAACTGCTGTTAATACATCTCTCATTCTTTCAGTTCTTTTATAATCTCCACCTGTTGCATATCTTATTCTTGCATATGCTAAGGCTTGTTCTCCCGTTAAGTTATATGTTCCAGCTTTTGTTATTCCTGTAATATGTGGCACTTCTTCTGATGTTATATTCATTGATATTCCACCAATGTCATCAACTATTTCTTTTACTGCATCAAAATTAACTGTAACAAATTCTTTTATGTTTAAATCCAAATTTGTATTTAGTGTTTTTATTGCAAGTGGTGCTTCTCCATATGAATATGCATGTGTTATTTTGTCTAGCCCATGTCCTTCTATTTGCACATATGTGTCACGATATACTGATACTAATTTTACTTCTTTTGTTTTGTTGTTTATACTTGCAATTATTATACAGTCACTTCTGTTGCCTTTACTATATGTGTCTTCTCTTGAATCTATTCCAAATATTGCAATATTTCTATAGTCTACCAATTGTTCTTCTGCTTGTGCTGATACATTTAGATTGTTTTCGTCTATGTCAACTTTTTGCATTTTTGATAGTTTATCATTTACATACCAAAATATTGACCCTAGTATTAACACTAATATTATTATTAATACTAGTACTATTATTCCAAAGGTTTTTAATCCTTTTCTTTTTTTCTTTTCTTCTTTCATAACTGTTTTCCCTTCCATTATTTTAGTCTAATTCAGGAGCATTTTCTACCAAATCATTATATTGGTCTAGTTTTGTTTGATTTGTAAATGCAATTTGTCCATCTTCTAATATCCAAGCTGATTTATTATCACTTAAAAATGTTAATATTTTATTCATATAATCAAGCACTTCTGATATTTGTACTTTTGTTTCTTGTAATTCTTCATCTGCTTTTTTCAAATCTTCACTTTCAGTTGCTTCTTCTATTGCTTCCTTGTATGTTTCTTTATAAAAATCACTTATTTCTTTATCATCTAATATTGTCAACATTTTTTCTTTGCTACATGTTTCTATTAATTTATCAATATATTCTTCTATTTTTGTTTTTGACTCTGCTAATTTTGCTTTTGTTTGAGCAAATTCTGGTCCATCATTTTTGATATTTTCTTCGCTTAGCATATTTTCAAATGTCTCTTCATCAAATATATCATCTGCTTTTTTAGAAATTTCAGCCACTTCATTCATATAATTTTTAAATGCTTCTTCTACAATGGCAAATTTTCCATTTGTTTTTATTTCCATATCTATTTGAATGTCTTTATTTATTGTTCCATCTTCATTAGCGATGTTTTCTAATATACCTAATGATTTGTTTATTTCTGTGTCTAATAATTCTATTTGATTTCCTATATATGTAAAATATCCTATTACACTTACTGCTATAATAACTAAAACTATAATTATTGCAATTATTACTCCTTTTTTACTTTTCCCTTTTTCTGTTTTTTCATTACTAGTTACCTTTTTTTCTTCCATAACTTAATATCCCCTTTTTATTTTTCACCTTATTTCAGCATATTTACATTTTCTCTGGCATGTCTATTCCTAGTAAGTTTGCTCCTGTTTTTAAAACTTGTCCTACTGCATATGTTAAATATACACGTGCTTCTTGTGTTTTTTGTTCATCTGTTATTATTTTGTTTTCATTATAAAAGCTACTATATGCTTTAGCTAAGTCTATTAAATATCTTGAAAGTATTGATGGTTCTTCTTTTTTTGTTACTTGTACTAGTGTATTTTCAAAATTATACATTAGTTTTATTATGTTTTGTGAATATTCATCTGATAATTCATTTAGGTCTATTGTTGAAAATTCTGGCACTTTTTCTACTTTTTCTAGTACGCTTTTTGTACGTACGTATGTATATTGAATATATGGTCCTGTTTCTCCTTGGAAGTTTAATATTTGGTCCCATTCAAATATTT